>Ga0115846_100432_pt1 | contig 20276 bp, 19 predicted proteins | sample InSIn5gowninarea_2_FD_83860 | JGI IMG/M metagenome (GOLD analysis project Ga0115846, IMG submission 83860)
CCTGCGGGTTTCTTAACTAGTACTATGTTTGCCATCCACTCTGAATAATCGATAGACCTGATAAATCCAACTTCTAAAAGTTTTTCAATTTCTTTCTTGACTAACAAGGAGACCTCAAAAGTTATCTTCCTTGGTCTTTGCTTTACTAGAATTGCCACTTTCTTGACAACCAAGTTATGCACTACAAAATCCTCATCTAATCCTGGCATATCCTTGTATGACCATGCAAATAACTCAAAATAATCATGAAAAGACTGAATTAACTCTTGTTGTAAAGGTTATTCAAGGAGCTTACCCATTTTTACATGGCATGGTGTCTCTTGAGAACCAATGTTGACCTCTTCTATCTCTTCATTTAGCCATCTTACCTCATTTTCTGATGGCATAGGGAAAGGTAATTCTCTTGACCCTTCAATCTTGTCCTCTATTGATTCTTCAAAACATGCTTGTATATCTGAACATCTTTTGTGACTCCTCTTTTCATCTATTGCTGGATACTCTGTTCTAGCCCCTATGGACTCTAAGAAAGCATCATCATTCTCATATGAATTAATGGTATGTTTTACATCCTCATCTTCTATTTCACATTCAATTACACAACAATTTTGATTTTCTATTTGTTTGTTATTTTAAGATAATTTTATGGAAACGGTCTGACCAACACGCTCATCTTGCTGATATGGAACAATGCTACATTCACTGTGTTTGAAAATTTCATCAAAAGAGGACCATCGATGACCTAAAAGTTGCTTAGAAGAGCACAGACAGTCCTTTTCTTGGCCCTTCTGACACCTTTCCAAGTATCCCTTGGGACTGATATTGTTTATATCCATGATGATATATGATCCAAACCCAATGTCTATGACATTAATCCTTTGTAGTTCTTTTCTATAAATCTGATCATTCTTGGCTAAGATAGCCTCATCTTCTACATTATATGAGATAAACCTCTCAAGGAGAACGTAATTACATTATCTAGCTACCTACTCATCTGCCTCAACCTTGTACACATTCCCTTTGAAACATCTATGCAATATAGATGCTACACCTTCCATGTCATCTATCCAAGGTCTTCCAAGGATAAAGTTAAATGAAGGTTTTCCATCTGTGATATAAAAGAGTGTGTTGAGTGTCTTTCTTCCAACTTTAATTAGAAGTGTGATGATTCCTGCACATTTCTTAGGAATGCCATCAAATCCCTTGACTCTCATGGTAGTCTCCTCTCTTGGAGGTAGCAATTCTGGATCAAACTGAGAAAGCAAATTGAAAAACTTTTAGAAGTTGGATTTATCAGGTCTATCGATTATTCAGAGTGGATGGCAAACATAGTACTAGTTAAGAAACCCACAGGTGAAATCAGAGTGTGTACCAATTTTAGAGATCTTAACAAAGCATGTCTGAAAGATGACTTTCCATTACCTAATATAGATATGATTATTGACAGTTTAGCAGGCTATGAAATGTTAGCATTTATGGATGGATTATCAGGATATAATCAAATAAAAATTAAAGAAAGTGATCAACATAAAGTAGCCTTTAGAACTCCTTAGGGCAATTTTTGCTACAAGGTGATGCCATTCGAGCTTAAGAATGCAGGGGCTACATATCAAAGAGCAATGACAGCTATGTTCCATGATTTCATCCATAAAAATATGGAAGTATATGTGGATGATATTTTGATAAAATCAAAAACAAAGGAAGACCATGTAAGTGACCTAAAGGCAGCATTTGACAAGATGAGGGAATACAAATTGAGGATAAAACCATAGAAATGTGTGTTTGGGGTATCATTAGGTAAACTTTTGGGGTACATTATCTCTAGGAGAGGAATAGAGGTGGACCCAAAGAAGATCAAGGCCATTGCAGAAATGTACCCTCCGACAAATCTCAAGCAACTAAGGAGCTTACAAGGTAAGATCCAAGCCGTTAGAAGATTTATTTGTCAATTAATAGATAAAATAGCTCCTATGTCTCATTTGATTAAAAAGGAAGTTGTGTTTAAATGGGATACTAGATGTCAAGAAGCATTTGAAAAGATTAAGGAATACTTACTACATCCACCAGTCTTAACTCCATATAGACATCGAGTACTCCTTTGGATTTATGTTTCATGGTAATTGCAGATTTCATGGTAGAATTCCCTACATAAGATAGTATGGAGCTTAGGGAAGAATTTTAGTATGAATGCAATTTAACAAAAATGATAGATCACAAAATAAAGGACCACCTGCGGTCTTCCTCTGAAAATATTAGGACCATCGATGCTCCTTTTTTTAGGGTTTTAGAGCCTTGGAAATTTTACTTCGATGGTTCTAGATGCATGTATGGGTCAGGGGTAGGAATAGTGCTAATTTCACCTTAGAATGATGTTATTCCTATGTCTTATAAACTATCATTCAAATGTACCAACAACATGGCAGAATATGAAGCACTAATTTTGGGATTAAAGATAGCCATAGAGATTGGAGTTACGCGGTTGCACATATTTGAAGACTCACAGCTAATAGTAAACCAGGTCATGGAAATTTATCACACCAAAGATGAAAAGTTGATCCCATATAAGGAGCTTGTTGATAAACTCCTTTGTCACTTCAAAGAATTTCAAATAGAGAATATTCCAAGGAATAGCAATAGGTTGGCAGATGTAATGGAAAGTGCAGCATCACTCACATGGATTGAGATTGAAGGTAAAGAAACCACCTTCACTATCAAAAATTTGGGAACTTCATCAATTGTCAAGGAGAACTCAAACATGGTGAGTGTTTCTCAAATGGTTGGTTATGAGGTGATTCCTTAGTACCAACGTATTTACAAATACTTGAAGGATAATTTCATCAATATCAATCTTGATAAAAGAGAGCAAATTAGAATGAAGAGGCTAGCCACTAAATATGTTGTTATTGGATATTTCCTCTATAAAATATCATTTAATGGCATTCTTTTGAGGTGTTTACTTAGTGAGGATATTGATACAGCGTTAGAGCATGCTCATAGTGGAGCATGTGGAGGTCACTTCAATGGAAGATCAATTTTTGGCAAACTAATCAGGATGGGTTATTGGTGGCCCACTATGGAACATGATTGTCATGAGCATGTCAAGAAATTTGAGCAATGTCAAAGGCATGGACATTTAGAATTAACACCTACTCAAGAGTTGAACTATGTTACATCACCATGGCCTTTTTCAATGTGGGATTTGGATTTTATGGGCATTATCAATCCTCCATCCAGTGAGGGGAACAAATTCATCTTGGTTGCCACCGAATATTACACCAAATGGGATGAAGCAATTTCTCTAAAAATAACTATACAAAAACATGTCATCAACTTCATTAAAGAATATATCATTTGTAGGCTTGGTGTACCTCAAAGGCTAATAATGGATAATGGCACAAACTTCATGGGAAAAGATATCAAAGAATTTTGCAAAAATATGAAGATTGATCAGTGATTTTATTCAATCTATTATCCATAAGAAAATGTCCAAGTTGAAGCAACAAATAAGACAATCAAGAAAATTTTGGCAAAGACAATCCAGCAGAATGGGAGAGATTGGCATGATAAGTTGCCATATGGCTTATGGGCATATAGAACCAATGTGAGAATAGCAACATATGCTACTCCATACTCTTTGGTGTATGGATATGAATCAATTATTCCCCTTGAAATAGAGATACCATATTTAAGGATTGTTCTTAAAGATATCATGAAAGAACCACAATTATGGGAAGCAAGGATGAATCAGTTGGAGGCATTGGATGAGAAAAGAACTAATGCCTTGGAATATCTCAGGGCTTATCAATATAGGATCAAAAGAGCTTATGGAAACAAGGTGGTACCTAAAGCATTTGAAGTCGGGGATATGGTTCTGCAAGAGAACATTTCCAACACTACAGCTAAAGATGAGCTCAAAGGAAAATTTGACCCAAATTGGGTTGGCCCATACATTATCATGGAGGTACATGGTAAAGGTTCATATTGATTGTCTACATTGGATGGGGAAGTCCTCAAGAATCCTATTAATGCTAGGCACCTCAAGCAATATCACATCTGAGTGACCTACAGGTTGCTATCTACATCTATTTTGCATAATAAAAGCTACTACAGGAATAATCTAATGAACAGATAGCACAAGGTCAGAATGGGAAGATAATATGATGTCATAAAAGGAGCACCTGCATTCCATATTTATAAAAAATGGACTACCCACAGTCCTAACACATGAGCAAAATCAGTCAGATCAAAGATTGTCAATTTTATCTCTCAAATTATTAGATCTATCTCAAGCCTCTTGGCAGAGTCTCAGCTCCCAAGATCAACATCATACCTCTTGGTGCAAAGTTTAGCTCTCAAAATCAATATGCCTCTTGGTCGAGTCTCAACTCTTAAAATCTATGACATGCCTCTTAGAAGGAAGTCCAGCTTCCACAAAATCAGATGAATAGAATCATCAATGATAAGAGATGGTTGTACTCCACAAAAATAAAATACATACAGGTAATTTTCATGTGTGACCTGTTGGTAGATGGCTATGGACCCTAGAGTTGTACTTTCTTTTTGCAGGTTATCACTAGAGCTCACGAAGCATATCGCTATCAAATACAAACATCATATAAGGGGGATTTCTTAACTTATATCTTTTCATTTACATGTTGCTCATCTTTCTCATAGTTTTTATCAAAGTGTATTTTCATAAATAGATTGATCAATATCATGTTTATCAAGGATTATCAATAATGTTTTTGATTTTACTTTGAATGAAAAATCTCAAATGCACCTAGTGATTTTCAATCTTTCATCCAAAGTGGGGCATATGTTATCATATAAAAATTGATTTATGTATTTATTTAATACATTATAAAATATTTTCTTGCACTTATGTCAAATAGTATTAATAAAATCATGGATATTGTTAATATATGCATCACGACTTACTATATTCCTTGTTTATGTGGGTACATGCTAACCTAAGGAGTAGGTCATATTATTATCTATATAAATAAGGGATCTAGTAGTAATTCCAAGATCAAGAGATGAAGATATACGATCCCATATCTGATCTTGATAATGGAAATAACCTTTTAGGTGTCTTTTGACATCATCATACAAGGTTGGGATTTGGGTACTTCCTCATTTGCAAGCATACAAACAAATAAATGACCTATCTGAGTATCATACTGTAATCATTACAAGATCATATGAAGGTACAAAGTTAGTTGAAGATGGATTACAGTCTAGCAAAGATCACCAACATTGCTCTATGATGAAAAGAGATTGCCTGCATTCCTTTTCATCCCAAGCACATCGCCCGCAGTCCTCCTTTGAGATCAGTCAGCTTTATGATTTCTGGTGCAGGTGACATTGGCTTCTGGGACTTCATCAATTCCTTTGATTCATCATTATCAGGTACACTCTATGAGGTAAGTATACAATTCTAGTTTTGTATGGTGGTTGTCTTTACACTTCAAGAATTTTTATGATTATCTCTCATTCTAGCTTATCTGTAATAAATTGCTATCCGTAGCTTCAAATTACAAATCATTTTAGGATTATGGATGTTAAAATTTGTTATTTGTTTTTAATTATTTTGCATTCTTGAAATCGTTTATAAATAACATATTTTGTTAATGGTCCAAATGGGATGTCACAAAGCCTGCCCTCTCAAATTGCTTACCCTCAAGCAATGGTACGAGATAGCTAAGAGTTATCTTCCAATAATCCTTTGGTATCTTTAGCTGCACTTTGCCTCTCTAGAAAACCACCTAGATATTATGTCCCTTTGGCTAAGGTGAGTCTTCAATGCTGACTAGTCTACTACCTTACAAACTCATGACATGTCCACGACCACCACTCCTTAAGATATGTTCATGGATGAATCTCTCTAGCCATGGAATTGAGTATATTCCTATAAGAAATTATACTTGTAATATCCTACAAAAAATTATTATCAGCATAAAATGTATTGGACCTAGGCCCCTTTCAAGATTCCTATCGATCCCATCAAGGAGTGATTCCCCAACCTGCAATGTTGGGTTCTAAAACTCTCAAATAATTTGCATAGGCACTTCTAATCTCCTTATGCTCAACATGGGATCCCCTCCTCCTTGGAAACCCAATGGAGCTCTCTCTGGTGTTAGCATATCCAACATGGGGTTTTAGAACTCCCAAACACTCTACATAAACATTTCTTCTCTTTTCATGCTCAACATGGAATCCTATCCTCCTTGGAAACCCAACAAACCTCCCTATGGTATCATCATGTCCAACGTGGGATCTCATTCTCCTTGGAAACCCAACATGACTTCCTCAGAATGTGTCCTACCTAATGTGAGGCTCCAACCTCCCTAGCTACCAAACATGGTTGTCATATCCCTATCCAAGATCAATGTCATCCCATCCTAGATCCACTAACTCTAGCCAGTTATTTTTCCTTTGCATGACCTCCTCTCATAGCCCTTATAGTGTGTACTCCACTCCATCCATCTTAAACCTCATAGTAAGGTTTTGGTAGTTGGTGTGAATGTCACCCAATGCAAATAACCATTGCACCCCTAAAATGACATGTAGGTACCCCATGAGTGGATCTAGGTAGAAGTTCTCCCTTACCATAAAACCTTATAGATTGATACCCAATCTCTCCATAATCTGATCCACCAATATTAGCTTGCCATTAGCATTTGAAACTTGGAAGCCCTCAAAACCCTTGGTCTTCAGGTCCTTCCTCTCTACAAATTTGATTTCAATAAAATTATGTGATTCCCCCAAATCTATCATCACCATGACATCCTAACCACAAGCTTGACCAATCAACTTTAGCATCAAGAAATTCTTTACCCCATGAAGTGAAGCTACCATGCTACCCAATGTGCTCTTCGCATGAGGTAACTATGAGTCCTTAATGTCCTTATTTAGGTCTATCTTTGACTCCTCTAAGTTTTCCTTTAGAAGAATCTCAATGTAGTGTACCTATCCTTCACCTATGCAATAGTGTCCTAGCTCCCACTTCATGTAATAAAAGCACTTTTCCTCCTATCTTAGCTTCTTTCTAGGGATAACATCCAACTGATCTAATCTAAACATGGGGGGTGCTTTGGCCTTGCTATACCCTTCCCACATCCTCTAACTTGATGGTACCTTCTTGGTTAATCCTCCCCTAAAGGATTTCATGGTAGGCTCTAATTCATATGTAGCTCAAATGGAATTGTCCAAGGTCTTGGGATATGAAACCTTAACCATCACTCTTAATGGTTTGGCCAACCCCTCAATGAATATGAATGTTATCCTCTCCTTAGGAATGTGGTGGATCATCACTGCTAGCTTCTGAAACTCCATCATAAACTTATCCACCATCTCTATCTACCTCAAAGAATTCAAATCTTGGAAGTAGTAATCATTCTCCTTTCGATCAAACCTCTTTACTAACTAACTAGTGAACTCCTCAAATGTGGTAATGTGGGCATAGCCTTGAATCACCATGCCATGATGCCACCACTCCAATGCATCTCCTTCCAGATGCAAAGATTCAAAATTGATGTCTTCCTCCTCCATCATGCTAGGGTTTAAAATAAAGTATATTTACAATTGATGCACCCAAGCCCTTACCACAATCCTCTTACCATCAAGCATGGGTACTTGCATCTTATTGATCTTGTGTTTCAAATATCTCTTTCCATCCCACTTCCCTCCTAACTAACATTGGCCATGTGAACCACCCTTCAACCCCAACAAGTCCAAATAATTGCTAAAATATATGTCTCACCTCACATCTAGATGCAACATGTTGTAGTCTTTATGATGCTTGTTAGTTCCAATAGACTAGGACCCTTGCTCTAGGGTCTTCTCAATCTTTTGATGTAAACATGGGCTTGTTTGGCCTAGGAATGATAGGCTGATCATCCCTTCCTCCAACGTTGGTTTCTAGATACCATTTGAGAAGGGGGCTCTCCTGTAATGGCATTCAATATGATTGGGATATTTGGAATTATGCCACAAATTTTTACCTATACCCTTGTATGGATTCCTTGGCTCTCATACTCCTGGATCTCCTCAACAAATGGTCCCCTCCCATGTGATCACCCTTTGAAGATCCTCCAAAATCATTCTCATCTTGATGTTGGGGTGGATTTGCTTCCTTGGTGTGATGTAGGGTATTGAAGCACTCATTCTCCTACTATAACTCCTCCCAAACTTCACCAAGATGACATGGGCCTTCATGTCCTCCCCTATCACCTTGTTAGGCTCTGTAGCCTCTCTAATTGTGGCATGGATCCCTATCTTCACTATCCACCACTCATGGACCAACTCCTTCATCCTTGATCCTTCATCCATGCCTTCTTCCATCTAATTCATGTTGAGAAAGTTCTTGATCATTCATACATGGCACCTTACTCATAGCTCTTCTCTTCCTTCTCTTCTCTACCAATCTCCTTCCTCTACCTCACCCCAATACTGGTCCATTCTTTACTCCAATGATCTCATGGTTCTTTTCATGCTATGCAAGGTTGAGATCAAATCCCTAAACTCCCATTTAGGTGTGCCATCCCATCCCTCCTCCTCTTAATTAGAGGTTCTTCTTATGTTGCTTCCTCAAACCCTAGCCTTGGGATTTTAGCCTCTTCTTCAATCTAGTATATGGCCTCTTCCTCTTGATGGCCATCTTCATATATCCCACCTCTCCTATTATAGGATGCCTCTATCTTACTATATTTGGTGTAATAATGGTGGATCTTGGGTTTCATAAAATAGGCTAGCAAGATCCAAGCTCTGATACCACTTATGATGTTCTAAAATCACCCTAAGTAAAAATAACTCCAACTAAGGTATTCAAACCCTCAACCAATGAAGCAAACACACCCATGTTGGGCCCCTAAGGAACCCAAGGATACTATAATGTAGATGTGAGACTCCCAAGGCATACACATAACCCCTACACCCTAATGTTATCCCTCTAGGGTACACACCAACACTTGGCACCTCAATGAATGCCTCATAGATGAATATGCAATGCTTGAACACCCATGAATGCAATAAAGCTTCCAACACCAGTATACAAGAGACATAACACATACATAATAATGAACAAAACAATGGAGAGACACACAATGAGATGGATTATATTATGATATGATGATGGAGTACAATGAGGATCTCAATAGATCAAATCTAGGGTTTCAAACCCTCTTCAAGCTAAACACATTGTAGGAAAGACTCATTCCCTTAGTATTTTAATCCTCTCTTGCAAAGGAGCTTCCTCAAACCTTAGTGACCAATGAAGGTATAAGCTTTCCCTAAGAATACCACTGGATGGACTAGGTGACCCACCTAAGTTGTAGAATGCTAGGCTTCCAACCCTATCACTCCTCTAAATGCTATCTAGGAATAATGCTCATCGCTACCAAGACTTGAATGCCTAATCAGGTTTTATATAGAAGAATTATAATCAATAGCTAACCTCCTCATGGAGCTCCATCCTTAATATATAGCCTCATGTGTCTATCCATCATACCTCATTATCATCCCAAGCCAATTCTATTCCAATATTGGGGTCAACAAGCCAATCATGCCAATGTGGGGTTAATATTGGCACAATATACCAATGTGGGGGTCCTATTATCCTAGTATGCTAACATGGGTTCCCATGGATCCAGTGTACCAATTTTGGGATCATAAAGGCCATCAAGGCTGATGTGGGGTCTAATGGGCCTCCTTAAGCTGATATGGGGGCCTAGGTGATCTCATAAGCCAATGTGGGGTAAGTGGGGCCCTCTAAACACTTGTGTATCCTTTTACTCACTCTAGACTTTATAGGACTCATGCCTATCTAGGGATTCCAACAATCTAGGATAACCCATTACAAACTAATACAACACTACTCAAGGGGAGATGTCCCATTATTAGGATCATATTGGGGTACATAGACCATAAGGTCCTGCTTGAGTTACACATGTACAACATGATCATAAACAAACACTAGATTACAAAGTGACCTTGACACATTTTTTCAATGGTCCAAATGGTACATCACAATTTAGATCCTTTTCTTATTCAATAGATAAGACTTTGGCATCAAATTTGGATGGTAGTGATCTTAGGATCTTTTTGATAATCATCTTAACTTCAATATTTTCACCCAAACCTCTCTTAAAATTGATAATTTCATTCACTCTGAGCATGTGGGATGCAATTTCCTCTTCATCATTCATTTTCAGCCCCTCAAATTGATATCTAAGGGTTTGCACCTTAGCTTCCTTTATCTTGGCATCACCTTCATGGATACTCTTCAATTTTTCCCACATCTCTTTAGCAGACTTGCATCCCATGAGTTTTACCAGCTCACTATCAATCAAACCATACATGATAGTATTTTTTACCATGGAATCACTTTCACATAAATTCTTTTCAGTTATATCTATTGGATGTGTGGTTGGTGTTGTGTATCCATTTTTAAGAGCTTCCCAAATGTCATAACCTAAGGTACTAATATATGTTTGCATCTAAAGTCTCCATAAGGAATAGTTTGTTCCATCAAAGAGTGGTGCTATGTTAGAAGAGAAGCCTTATCCACTAGCCATTGTGTCATTTCTTTGATCTCCTAATTTAATTAGACTTATAAGAAACCTAGCTTTGATACTAATTGTTTGACTATAAATAACACTAAGAGGGGAGGGGGATATGAATTAGTGTGTGATTAAAACTTAAAGCTAATAACCAAATGTAGTATTGAAAGATATTCAAACACAAAAAATTAGCACATGATAATATATTTAACAAGGTTCACCATCTTGTCTACATCCTTTGGAAAATACTACTTCTATCATAGTCCAAATATAGCTCAGAACTAAAGTAACCACTTTACAAAGGTTTATAGACACACATTGGATGGAGCACTACCTCTAGATTTTGCAGCACCAATTGCAAGGAGCACTAACCCCTTTAGCTAAGCACCAACTTGGCATATTATAAAATAAAATATTTTTGAAATTTTTTCCAACTTTATCACAAAGATCCTCAATGATATATCTTAGAAATATCCACACTTCCTATTATCTCTATTTGAATTAGCTTCCTATCTTCATAGCCAATGCATTTCCCTCATTGCCATTTGAAACTATTTAACACTTACAATCTCATTTTTATCTTAATAGAAAGATATACATCATTTTGCTAACAATATTACATATTATGTTATCTTTGCAAATCCACTCTTCTTACTTAGAATACACTTATGTCACCTCTTTCTTCCTATAGTAACTTCTTTCACACTTTCTTCCCTCAACAACAACACCAACCACACCAAAAATCATAACATTTTTTTACTTGATATGCTCAAAATTGTTATGATCAGATGTAGTCCATGGTAACTTTCCACAACCATAATTTTTAGTTACATTCTTAAAATAATCATCATTACTTATTTCCATTTGATATATTATACTTAGTTTTATTTTTTGTTTTTTCCACAAACCACTTTGGATCAATAAAACTACTCATGAAAGCTATTCAATTTCAACTTGTTAACTTTTAGTTACAAAAATAATGAGTATAAGAAAGTCCAGTATGTTGTAGTTATTATATATTTTTCTATAGGTGTCAAAATGAAATAAAACCTCCTCCAATTTGATAGATTATTTACTATAGATGCAAATTGAGTGGTCATACAACCCCTTTTGCTTCAAAAATGAGCATTTGGCACCCATTTTCATAACTGTTGCAGAAAAATGATGCCCAAAATAAATATAGGGCTAATCCAATTTTGTTTATCCTATCATAAATGACCATAACTTATAGAGGGATAATCTCACTTCAATTAATCTATATGCATTTTACTTTGGGCTAATCACATTGAGTTTATCTTCTATGCCTTTTGACTCTGTTAATGGTCGAAAAGCTTCCTTGATGCCTGACTAAGTGTGGGATAATCAAACTTTGTATATCCTCCATGTTTTCTATTGAAAATATACTTTATTTTGACCCCCAAAAAAGGCTTATGATGCCCAACTAACCCTTTTGATTCCTGACTAACATTTTTCATGCCCGACTAGTATTTTGACCTATTTTAGTAAACTACTTCATTTGATAGGTCATTTTTCGATAAAGGTAGGTATGCATATAATCATTGGAAATATTATTTTAAGAACTATTCATTAAATAATAAATCAAATAAATTTGAGGCTTTTTATGAGAGTTATACCTCTTCAAATATGATTGATCCATTTATATGAAAAATTCTTATAAATATAATTCCACTTAGCATTATCAAACATTATCTTTCATTGTCAACCTTCATCCTATATTGTTAGACATAAGTGTCAACCTTCATCCTACATTACCAACCCTCATCTTATGTTATCAGACATCATTTTTCATAGTCATGCTTCATCCTATTGCATTTTATTCTATAATTTTCTCTGTTGCATTTTGTGTTGAATATAATTTTGTTCTATTGTTATGGTTTATTCTAAATACATGCTTGTTATGTTGCTACATTTTGTTCTATATTATCTTTATGTTGAAAACAATGATAAATTTTCTCAACAAAAAAAGTATTTCTTGAAAACATTCATCCTGTTCTTGGTAAAAAAGGACTTGAGCATGTTAATGGTTCATTTATGCATATGGTTCATTTGCTTATTGAGAAAGAAGAATTATTAATAAGGTCTAATTTTCTTAACTAAACTTCATCCTCATCTAACAAATATAATGGTAGTAAATCCTATAATAAAAAGGATGATACTTCATTTAATGTAATTGAACCATGTAACCAAGACAAATTTAAAGGTAGAAAATGAACCAAAGAAATGTATCCATTACCAATAAACCCTAACCAAATATTTGAGGAATTTATAGAAAATGATTTAATAAAATGAATTCAAGGAAAGGAATATGGACCTAATGATGAAAAACCTAGTTTGTATAGGGAATATCAATTCTGCAAATATAACCAAATCAAAGTGCACAATATAATAGGTCATTATGTTTTAAGAAAAAACTTAAAACACTTATTGTATAGTGGTACAATTTAATATGAAAATGATGTATTTGAAGTCAAATATTAGGATCTAATTTCCATAAATATGGTGAATATGATTGTATATGATGATAATGGTAAACCTATATAGTTTGATGATGAATTCAATGCAAAAGTAGATTCAGATGTAGGTTCAAATTTGGAATAAACATGCAATGCAACAAGATTAAAGAAGGTATTCCTAACCTAATTTTTGCTACAAAAGAGGTACCTTATAAAACTTCTCTTAAGGAAAAGAGGAAAGACAAATATAAAATGACTATTATGCAAAATATTAAAAATACAAATGCTAAAATTGGGTTTCTTGAATTGTTTGAAACATTTGAAGAGCATAGACTAGCATTATTTGAGCTACTTAGTGGTATTGATGTTGATATAGATATTTCTACTAGCTCCTTGGTAGGAATGATTGATTATTTCAAGAATGGTATCATATTTATTGAAGATGATATTCTTATTAATGATATCCTTGATAAATGCTTTCAAATCCATATACATGTAAAGTTACTAGGAACAATAGTCAAGCATGTATTTGTAGATGGTGGTGCATGTTTGAATACTTAATTCATTGACTTCCTAAAGAAGTTTGGTCATAAGTTGATGCCAAATTTTGTATGAAAGAAGTACAGGATCATAGGTTATGATAGCGATAGAAAATCATGTGTTATACATATCATGTTACTTATTTAGTTAGGACCAAAGATAATGGAAGTTATGAATTATGTTATAGATAAGAAGCTTCCTTATGACATCCTCCTTGGGAGACCATGGATACATCTTATGAGGTACATACCATCCACATTACATATATTGATTAAATTTAATCATAATGGATAGGAATATTTATTGGAAGTAATGGATGAAAATCCAAACATGATTGAACAAAATAGAAATACCATAGTTCCATAAAAAATATTGAAATCCATGAAGACAATTATGAAGATAGTGAGGAAGATGAAGAAGATAGTTATCCTATGTAGTTGTACAGAGAGATAGGTGTTGTTACATATTCTGTTAGCCAAAGGGTCATTAAGGATGACATCAAAAACTTAGGCATACATTAGAATTACAAGGATGATTAGTGTCTATACTACCATCAACGTGCTTGCTCACCTAAATGCCTATGCTACCCTCATTGGTACAAATATAGTCAAGATTAGTTAGAATCAAAAGAGCAAAATGTCAAGATGGTATTGTATAATATTGATACTTTAGAATTAGAATTAGAATGAGATACAAACAATAATAAGATGGAATCCTATGTCAAGGTTAATAAAAAGATAAGACAAATGATGTGTCATGCACCATTGATACCATGGTACATAGAATATAGAAGATACAAAGGTAAAGGCCTTGGCAGAAATGAAAAAAGAATTGAAGATTTACTTGTGAAAAGGTTAAAATAAAAAAAAGGGAAAAGTGGCTTAGGGAAAAAGAAGGTAAATTAGAGAAATTTGGTCTCTTACATTAGTGATGAAGAATAATATGCAGAATAAGAGTTACAGTTAGTTAGTATGGTTGAATTGGCATAAAAAATAATTTAAAAATCTTAAAACATGGCCAATTCCTACACTAGTTCTAGTGCCCACGCTCACATTAGCACTTGTACTAATCCTAGCATATGTGCTGCAGAAATATATCATGATTCCTCTTACCCCATGCTTGATAGGATAGTTTCCAAGTCTATTGATGTGTTCAAAATAGATTGTACAATCTTGCACATGTTAGGGGCAAGAACATAGTTCAAACCATTACATCCCAAGAGATAAGTTAGGGTTTCTTATCATCCTAATGCTTGTTTTGGAGAGGATATGGATGACATAGCAGGTTATTCCTTACTACATGAACCTACCTTCTTCTTTCATTTCATAGAGTAGGTTAGGTAGGTAGGGGTGTGTGTGTGTGTGTGTGAGTGAACTTCTTTCTCTCATATCATAATAGGATTGGGGGATTGCCTATCCTTTATCAACTTGGTGATAAGATACCATGATTGAATGAACCTCCTATTGAGATAAACATTGGTACAAAATAGGTGCCAAAGTTTATTAATATTGGAACATAAATCATTAGGGAAGATAAGAAAATATATCATCAATTCTTGAAAGGATTCAAGGACATGTTTGATTGGGAATTTAGTGACATGATAGGATTAGATCCAATCTTTTTGACTCATAATTTTGTGGTACAAGAAGGTAAGAATCTTGTACAATAGAAAAGAATACTAATGCATCAAAATAATTATTTGTTAGTCAAGAAGGATATTGAAAAATATCACAAGGTAGGATTCATTGAACCCATTGACTATTCACCTTGGTTAGCCAACATCATTCTATCTTTGAAACCAAATGGACAAATCATATGTTACATATATTTCAAGGAATTAAATAAGGCTTGTCCAAAGGAAAACTTTCCATTGCCACAAATTGACATAATTATGGATTCTACAATAGGAGATGAGGTTATATCATTCCTGGATGATTTCTTTGGATACAATCAAAATCATAATCAATAAAGAGGATCAACATGAGATAACCTTCACCACACCTTGGGTAACATTTTATTGGGTAATCATGCAATTTAACCTCAAAAATACATGGAAAACATACTAAAGAGCAATGGTAACTATGTTTGATGACCTTATTCATAAATCAGTTGAATTTTATATTGATGATATTATTTATAAATCTATTAAGAAGGAAAATCACTTAAAATATTTAAGATTCATTTTCAAAAGGATGAGGCAATTTAACTTGAAGCTAAATCCTAAGAAGTATATTTTTTGGGTATATAGTGTTAAGTTCCTTAGTTACATTGTATCTAGAAGAGGCATAAAGATAGACCCTAAAAAGGTTAAATCTATAATGGACATGACTCCAACAAGAAATATTAGATAATTTAGAAGTTTACAAGGTAAGTTACAAGTAGTCAAGAGATTCATGGCTTAGTTAATAGATAGAACAAATCCATTCTCTTACTTTCCAAAGAAGGGGAATCAATTCATATGGAAAAAGAGTCTCAAAAGGTGTTTAAAGACATTAAGAGTTATTTGATTAACCCTCCTATTTTGCAACTAGTTGATCATACCAAACCTCTATATTTGTAAGTCTCGACTACAACCAATGCTATTAGTACAATCCTTATGCAATTTGAAAATGAAAATAGGAAAAGGGATATGTACTATTTTTCCAAAACCTTTGAGAATATAGAAATCTACTACACACCAATTGTGAAATTTTGTTATGCCATAGTCTATAAAAATCATAAATTGAGGCACTATATGATCACCAACACTACCTTAATTATGGCTCAAGCTGATCCACTATGGCATTTGTTATCAAAACTATAATTGAAAGGAAGACCTTCCAAATGGATAATGGAACTACAAGAGTTTTATCTCCTTTATACATGCTAAAAAGAAGTTAAGGGATAAATTATAGCTAATATGCTTGCAAAACCACCATGTGATGACATCAGTAACAAGAATGAGCTTGTGGCTCAAGTTGAATAGTGTGAGGATAAGACATGGAAAATATTCTTTGATAGATACAAATATTTGCAAGGGGTTTGGGAAGGAATTATGCTAGTATCCCTTAAAGGATGTACAATTCATATGGCCTACAAGTTAAATTTTGAGTGCACAAATAACATGGATGAGTATGAGGATTTTCTCTTGTGATTAAAGGTAGCAATCAATATTGGAAGCAAGTAGTTGAAAGTTTATGGTGACTCACAACTTGTTATCAATCAAATAAATGATGTATATAATACAAAATATGATAAATTATAGCCCTATAAGGACTTAGTTTCTTTGATGTTTCAAACATGATTCATACATATTTAGTTTAAGAATATTTTAAGAAATAATAACAAATTTATAAATGCCATGGCTAATGCTACTTCACTAACACCTATCTCAGTTGAAGATGAGGAAACCATTATTAAAATCAACAACCTTAGATATTGTTTCTTTCTATATGATGATGAATTTCAAGGGTTCTTCAAGAGAGAGCCACTCATATGTGATATTATCCCATTTCATGAATGATATGCTAATATCTATAATTACCTCAAGCAAGGAAAGATTTTGAATTCATGTCAATCCAAGTTCCTTAAAAGAAGGCTGAATGCATGGCTACAAGGTATGTCATTATTGGTGATATTCTTTATAAAGGATCATTTAATGGTACTTTTCTTATATGCATAAATGAAACTTAAGAAAATAAGGCTATGGAACAAGTAAATGTAGCATAAATGGAGGTAATTTCAATGGTAAAGCAATTTATCATAAGCTCTTAAGACTAGGTTACTATTAGCCATATATAGAAAATGATTGCAATTTACATGTTCAGAAATGTGAAAAGTATCAAAAGAATGCTAACTTGAAATAAGATCCTTCAAATGAATTAGCCATAATGATATGACCTTGGCCTTTTTCCATTTGGGCCTTGGATTTAATTGGAATTATAATACCAAATCTAGGGAGGGACATAAATTCATCCTATTTGATATATAAAATTTCATAAAATAGGCAAAAGTTGTACCTTTGAGATCCTCCAAAGGGCTTCAAATTGTAAAGTTCATGGCTAAAAATATCATAGATAGATTTGGTGTTCCATATATTATCATCATAGATAATGGTAAGAATTTTAGAAGCAAACAAGTTAGAGAATTTTACAATGGTTTCAAGATAAAAAAAGGTTCTCATCAACTTACTATCCATAATTCAATGGATAAGTAGAACTAACTAACATGATAATTATCAATATTTTATGAAAAATAATTAAGAAAAAACATAGAAATTGACATTCATAGCTTATATATACATTGTGGGCATACAAAATAAGCATAAGATCAACTATAGGTTGCACTCCATTTTTATTAGCCTTACCATTAGAGGTAGAAATACAATCATTGAGGGTGTCTCTAGAAGTCATAATTGATTTTGAAGAGAAATACAAAATAAGATTAAGGAAACTAGAATGATTAGATGAAAATGAAATCCATACCTTAGAACATCTCAAAGCTTATCAAAAAGAACCAAGAAGGTATATGGTAAGAAGATTGTATCAAGAGAGTTCCAAGAGGGTGATTTAGTACTCAAGGAGAATCATCATATGCCATAGGCTGAAAAATAAGACAAAGGCAAGTTTGAGACCAATTGGATTGGTCCCTACATCATAAATACCAAGTATCCAAATAACACATATAGATTGGCAACAATAAATGGTTAAGTTGATAAATTCTCAGCCAATGTAAAGAACTTAAATCCCTTTTTTGTATAAGGGAAGTTCATCACACAGGTTCTAGAGGTCATACTTCACTCAATTGTTAGTACATAATTCAAGCATTAGGATCTAAGCTTTATTTTTATTCTATTGAGCTAATGTCTATGCTATATTTTTTTGTAATATTCATCATCTATCCTAGCACCTATGTTGGCATTCTTAGCATATTTCAAGCTAAAAAAATCACAAGGATCAGTGGGTTCATTTAGGTCATATAAATCATGTACCAAATTTAGATACCAGTTAGTTAATTATCATTTCTACACCAATGAAATTGGTTCAGTCAATCATGTAGATTATGCCTTAAGCAATCTTATGCTATTATTAGATACCACATATAAGTCAAATCACTTAATACATTCATATCTATATGTAAAAATAATTGTAGGGTCAAAATCAATGTGAGGCTCCATGCTCATGCTACCTTCTACATACGTGCTAACATTAGCACCCATGATAATATTTTTGCATCAAATAAGAAAATTCATCATAGGTAAGTGTAGGTATCATTTTCTACTCTCTTAACTTTACATTCATGATCATAATTCAATTATATCATGCTTCATTATTTTCTTAGCACATAATGTCCTTGCTGGATGGATATTAAATAACCATCATTATTTTTATCATTTAGTTGGGACTAAACCAACCATTTTTCTTGGGTTAGCCTAGTGATTAGGAATAAACTAATCATCAGTATAATGGCCACATTATCACTTGTAATATAATCATGCATGATTGGGAACTATTCAAACCTATCATCCCTTAATCATATTTAAGAATGGGGCATGTATCTCATAATAATGAGAAGCATATCATATAGCATGGTTGGTAAATATTCAAAACAACCATGTCCCTAATTCACCTTTATTGGTTGGGTCTCAACTAACCTCCATGTTTGAGTTACCTTTATTGGTTGGATTTAAACTAACCATCACCATGTAGTTCTTCATGATTCATATGTTGTATCTAGAAATGGGGCATGTACCTCATGATGATGTTAACATATGTGGTTTTGATTGCATGTGTTCCATATAGGAATGGGGAATGTGCCCCATGATGATGTGGATACACAGTTATCATGATTTATTATGTATTCATATAAGAATGAAACACTGAGTATTTTTATATTTGGTGTTTTCAAGATGATGTATGCATATTATATTAATTTCATCCTTGCTCCATTATTGCTATATCATTTATGATGAAATGTTATGATGTTTTCTCTTATTATTGTTATATATTTTTGAGTTAACAATTATATATGTACTTATAAGTGTGTGCCTCACATTTATAGGTTTCATTATTTGCTCTTGGTTGATTCTACTACATGAAAATCATTATATCTCATAACCAATGCAAAGAGGAGGCAATATACATAATCAAATTCTTGATGATTCAAATAACAATATGAGGGAGGCATCAAATTTATCTTCTCTTTACCTTTACTTCCTTTCCAAGCATAATGTTATTCCAATATTCAATTTCATTTTACTTACAAAGGGGGGGCATCTGTTTACACCTAAAAGTGGTCTCCTTAACATGGTCCCATTTAGGTGCAACTTTACACACACATTTAATAACATTTAATCATATTTTAGTCACATTTTACCTTATTATAACATATTTCTCATATTGTATTTTTATGTTTTATGTTAGGTACATTAGAATGGTTTCAACCAATATTACAGGGGTCAAATGCTAAATCATGCCTGATACAAATGTAAGTATCTCTAACCTAGGCAAATCATGTCAAGATTACATCTTGATATTTAGTACCCTACACTTGGGTATTTCTAAACAAAACCTATTGAGATTGAAATATTATTATCACTCAAGTGAATATTTGTTATCCACTTATGTGATCATATGCTCAATTCAACTTGTCATCATATTTGTTGTCATCGATCCTTGTTGGTGAACCTCATTTCTTAGGAACATTCACACCTACGCTAGAGTTTGCG
>Ga0115846_100518_pt1 | contig 20067 bp, 22 predicted proteins | sample InSIn5gowninarea_2_FD_83860 | JGI IMG/M metagenome (GOLD analysis project Ga0115846, IMG submission 83860)
GCAGCTTGGTTTGTTGCCATCACAGCGAATCTTTCGACTTCGACAGGGTTCACAGGCGGTAGTGGTAAGCTTTTGCCTCTTCCGCGGCAGGGCTGAGGTTGCGGTTGGGCTCGGTGCCATTGGAGCCATGAACACTTTGTAGCGATGCCGTCTTTGATTCGTCTACAGGGTTTGCTTTCTTAGCCTTCTCTAAAGCATTGTCGACCCAGAATGTTGTCCCCTCGAACAAGCGTTTTGCGGTCCTATACACAGTCGCGTTGATGGGCGTGATGCCGTCATTCTTGTCCATGATCGCATCGACTTGCAACCTACCACTGGCATGACCAATTGTGATGGCACCGTCTACAACAGGCTCAGGCGAAAGTAGCTGTTCAACCAAGGTACCGGGTATCCTTGCCGCTACGGCTGTGGTCAGGGCCGCCGTGAGAGGGATGGCACGGTGAGGTTGTGTGTCGGATAGGAAGCGCACTACAAGATCAGTCTGCGAAGTCTGGAGCATCTGGCCGGACAGCACAGTGTGCTCTTCAGACATGGTTACGAGGCCAATCTTGGGTATGGTGCGAGGGACAGCTTCTTCTGTAGGGGCGATGCCCATAGCTACAGCGGCAGCTTTACGAATAGATTCGAGTAAGTCAAGCTTGTCAGGTAACTTGCTGAAGTCGTTGGGCAGGATTGTGCCATCTACACCAACATCACTCGCACGTATGAAGATGCAAGGGTTGGCGCCATCGACGCAGGAGACCTTATAGCCTAGAATGCGATCGGTCCTGTTGCCTGTGGGTAGTACCTTACCCGTCTTGCTGCCATACGGCTGCTCGAAGTCGAGCTTGATCTTGGAAGCAGGGCCAGTCACGCCGTCGATGGTGTATTCACCCACCACAGCAGCCTGTCCACCAGCAACCTGGAAGGTGGCGTTGATGAGCTTTCCGGTGTTGGTGTTGCGGATCCTGACCGTGACTTCTCCATTGCCTTTTGCATAGATGCGTGGCGGCAGCAAGCCAGCGTTGTAGGCATAGGGACCGATGGCGCTGCTCATGTTCCCGCAATTGCCTGCTACATCCACCTCGTCGTTCTCGATGCCCAGACCAACGAAGGTATAGTCGACGTCAATACCATCAATAGCGTCGCCCCTAGCACGAACCTTCTCGAGAAGGTCGCGTGCGCCGTCAAGAGACTGGTACTGAACTCTCGCAGCAATGGCCTGTCTTGGGACGAGAGGTCTTGTGCCATAAGGCTCCACCAGACATATTTTACTCAGGCTGGAGATACCGGCCCCCATGCCGTCCAGCTGGCGCCCATAGGGATCACCGCTGCCCATTGTCTGGCGGAAGATGGCGGGCCATTTCGAGCGATCCTGCGGCAGGTGCTGGGGCTGGAAGAAGACGGCGCGCGAAGTGCCGCCCCGGTAGTAGGCAGCTGGGATGGGAGTTTGGACGGCGGTGCGGGGCTGAGGCGTGTCGCCATGGGTGAGGTGGGCTCTAATGCGCAGAGGCAGGGACAGCGAGGGCTTCATGCCGCATTGTGAAGCTTGGAGCTGCTAAGGTACTGCTAAGGTACTGGTAAGGTACTAGAGAGTACTGCACACATGAGAGACCTGCTCGGAGACACGAGCCGAGGTGCGGCGCGAGGCGGTGGTGGCACGGCCCAGGTTGGCCCTCCCCGATGACCTCCGAGAAATTTGTTACTACCTAGCACCTACTCATAGTTCTGGGAGCTTCCGCTATCTGCATCTGCATCCCGTCATCACTGCTATTCATATTCGTTCTGCGCCTGCATCGCCATCGCCATCGCCACCTCTCATCATCTTCATCTTCCCCCCTCATACATCACATCACACACCGCAATGTTCCAAAGAAGCCTCCTCCGCGCATCGCGACAAGTCGCTGCCCGCCCCGCTGCCTTTGCGCCCATCAGACAGCAGGTGGCACGCACACGTGTCGCTGCGCCCGCCATCAGGTGGTACTCGGATGCGCCTGCAGCCAAGGAGGGCGAGGCCGCAGAGAAGAAGGAGGATGCGCCCAAGGATGAGGCGGCGCAATTGAAGGAGCAGCTCGAGAAGAAGGACAAGGAGATCATTGACCTCAAGGTACACACAGCTCAATAGCAATGCTTGCAAGTATTGGCGCAGGCGCAGGCGCAGGCACTGACAGTAACGGCAGGACAAGTACCTCCGCTCCGTCGCCGATTTCCGCAACCTGCAGGAGCGCACCGCGCGTGAGACCAAGGCCGCCAAGGACTTTGCCATCCAGCGCTTTGCCCGCGACCTCGTCGAGTCCGTCGACAACCTCGACCGCGCCCTCTCCACCGTCGCCCCCGAGAAGCTCAAGGGCGACAACCAGGACTTGACCTCCCTGCACGAGGGTGTCAAGATGACCGACGGCATCCTGATCAGCACGCTGAAGAAGCACGGCCTGGAGCGCTTCGATCCCTCCGAGACCAGCGACAAGTTCGACCCCAACGTTCACGAGGCTGTCTTCATGGCCCCTCAGCCGGGCAAGGAGGACGGCACCGTCTTCTTCACCCAGCAGAAGGGCTTCTACCTGAACGGCCGCGTCCTGAGGCCCGCCAAGGTCGGCGTTGTCAAGAACGCCTAAACCCTGTATACTTCGCATTGCAACTTTTACAGCTCCCGTGTTTGGGGAGCTCGCTGACCGCATCTGTATGTGTATGAGTATTTGTCTGGCTCGGTACGGCTACACCTGGATGGTTATATTTGGGCATGGTACATTGGGCGCGGCGTTGTTGTATACGTCATATAGTACGACTCGAGGTGCCTTTCTCCACAGCATCTCTGTATATTCCCCTCTCACGCATTTCAAAAAGCTCTGCAGCACCAAAAGCTGCATTTGTACACTGTAATATTAGTCACGACGCATGGGCATCTGCTACGCTAGACGGATGAAATCATCATGAATGCAAACATTGCATCCACATCTCCACTGCTCCAGCATTCAACTCATTGTGTGCAAGTTCGCTCATTCCAACGCCAGCCAGCGCTTTTCCATCGTTGGTTCGGTGCTGCAAGGCACTAGCGTGAGTCGCACCTAAGAAAGTAACCCTATGAACGCGACATCATCACGACAACACGTCCATCAACTCCCAATGGCGCCGAGCCCAACCGCAACCTCAGCCCTGCCGCGGAAGAGGCAAAAGCTTACCACTACCGCCTGTGAACCCTGTCGAAGTCGAAAGATTCGCTGTGATGGCAACAAACCAAGCTGCGAAGCCTGTACCAAGCGTTCGCAGCAATGCATCTATCAGGCAACCCCGGACATCAAGAGCGCAAATGACTACGTCGACTCACTGGTCAATCGCGTTGCTCAATTAGAGCAAGAGCTTAACAACGCACATGCAACCATCCTAAGATTATCCACCCACCCGGTCGTTCCCGAAGAACCACCACCACAACAAGAACAGCAACCCCAATATCGTCAAACTTTCAGCAACATTGATCCCAGATTACTTCCCGAAAATGAAAGGGCTGCCATGGAAAATGGTCCAGTTGATGCAATGGGAGGTGATGCTGGCCTTGAGGCTCCTGATGAAGGCCAGACGTTTTATGGTAGCTCATCGGCGCACGGATTTACGCGTCAGATGTATGGTATCATCCCTCATAACAATGCCCATTCATCACCATCGGGACCAATAGAACCACCATCCTCAAATCAGACTTTTCCAACATCTACATCGCCCTACATGGCAACCGAAAACTTCTCGCTCCTTCCCAGGGAACTAGCTGATCGCCTGATGCGTCTATACTGGGATCGAGTTCACGTGCTTTATCCATTTCTCCACAAACCTTCATTCAGTCAAGCCTACGAGGATCTCTGGAGACCTGTTTCGGAACATCACCCACGGAACGGAACAGGACTGGGACTCGGTGCCTCAAAAGAGTCAGGACCATCATCCATTATCTTCCACTGCGCGCTCAATGCCGTGTTGGCACTTGGTCTGCAATTCTCAGATCTTCCACTCGCTGAGAAGGAACGGCTTTCAGCAACCTGTCTGTCCAAATCCAAGGACCTGCTCAGACTGGATCTATTCGACAATGGCGACATCGCGCTTGTGCAGACATTGCTACTTCTGACGCAATATTTCCAATCTACGAATTGGCCGAACAAGTGCTGGACAACGATAGGCCTGGCTTGTCGCCTCGCGCAGGGCCTGGGCCTGCATGTCGAGGAGAACCGCGTCGACCAGCAAGTCAACCTCGAAATCCGCGAGATACGGCGACGTGCCTGGCATGGCTGCGTGACGCTTGACATCATTGTCAGCATGACGCTTGGTCGACCTGCCATGCTAGCTGGGTCTAGTACTCGCAGCCTTCCTGCCCCTATTGATGGGGATGACGAACCTAAAATCGGGAGTTCGATTGAGTTCTTCCGTCAGTCCGTAAAATTGTACCGCATTGTTGGAAACATCCTGCTCAGTGTTTATAAGATCAACGGCGAGCACTTGGAAAGATCGGTGGCTGCGGAAGAAAAGGCGAAAATTGACCTTGTACACACCCTCGACGAAGACCTCACGCGATTCATGCATGATGTACCAGAAGGACTAAAGTGGCAACTATCAGGTCGTCAGCCTCACGAAATGACTGGAATTCTTGCGCGCCAGTCGCATGTACTACATGTTCGATACCTGCACGCACGCATCCTCTTGCATCGACCAGGTTTCCTACAGTATTGCAAGAAACAAAAAGAAGCTGGAGGTACAAAGTCACGCCTCAACAGAAGCCTTGAAACAGATTTCGCAAAAGCGGCCGTAGACTGCACCCAAACAGCTCTCGAGCTCATCACAGCCGTAAGCAGATACTCGGCGACGGAAGTCACGGGCGCATGGTGGTACAACGTCTTCTACACACGCACTGCAGCAATGGTTGTCCTGCTATCCGGCATCTGCCCGCCGATCAGCGAACAAATCGGGGACGAAGAACGAGAAGAGGCGTGGAGGAAATGCGTAGACATATTGACGAAGAACCTACCCCAGTATGCGCCTGTCAGGTCGTGCCTCACAACTCTAACGGCACTGAGACAGAACATACAAAGAGAGATAGGCCAGGGTGGAAGCAATGGCGAGCGTCTTGAGCACGTCGCTGGCAACGAGGTCTCGGCCAGTTCGGGGGTGAAGTCTTCTGGAGGCGGCGCAAGCGAATTGGCCGTTTTGGATCCACAGCTGCTGGATTTGTCGTTCGATCCCTTTTCGTTTTTCGAGTCTGATTTGTTCAGCGATTTTGGGATTGATTTCTCAGAGCCATTTACGTAAGATGTAATATTCGGTCATCAATCTTATTCTTCACCAGCAGCATGAGGTTGTCTATCAGCCTTTTCGATCGCGACGTGGGTACCACATCCATTCCCCCAGTTCTCTATTTAAGCATGTTCATATCAAATATTCACCAGTCTCACAACTTTGCCCCTTGTTCTCTCTTTGCTAGCAGCCTCAAATCCTTTCTGAGTATCTTCCCACTCGGACTCTTTGGAATCGCATCCAGGAATACAACGCCTCCTCTGAGCTGCTTGTGGCTTGCAACATTTTTCTTCACATACTCGACAATCTGCTGCCCGTTGATCTTCGCCTTGTCAGCTACAACGTACGCTCTCGGTACCTCGTTCGTGCCCCCATCAGCGTCGACACCAATCACGGCCGCATCAAGAATATCATCATGGTTCAGCAGTAGCGCCTCCAGCTCCGCCGGCGCAACCTGTAACCCCTTGTATTTGATAAGCTCCTTCTTCCGGTCCACGATGTAGAACAACCCATTCCGAAACTCGGCAATATCTCCGGTGTGGAACCAATCACCAGTAAAGGCCTCCTTATTCGCAGCCTCATTCTGATAGTATCCTTTGCACACCACCGGACCCTTGACCAGGACTTCACCGGGCTTGCCAGGCTCGACGTCGCGGCCGTCATCATCGACAATACGGGCAAGCATGTTGGGAATCAGGGGCGAGACCGACCCCGTGTCGTCGGCCATGTCCATGGGCATGATGGTCGCGCTACCCGTGGTCTCGCTCAGGCCCCAAGTCTGGCTGATGAAGCAGTCGGGTCTCCCGAGTTTCTGGCTCGCGGCGTGCTGGAGGTCCTTGCCCAGCGGCGCTGCTCCGCTGATGGCAATCTCCAGCGTGGCGAACTGGTCCGTGACGCCGGGGCTTTTGGCGATCAGGAGGTAGATTGGCGGCACCGTGAAGAAGAAGGTGATGCAGTATTTCTTGTTGTACTCCAGGAATTGCGCAAAGTCGAAGCGCGGCATCCAGTACACTGGTCCGCCCATGTAGAAAGGGTTGATGAGGTAGCCCTGGATGCCCGCGATATGGGCGACCGGCAGGTGAGCAATGGTGCGGTATTCGAAGGGCGGCTTACCAGTATGAGTATTTCGTGTTGCGAGCCAGGACTTGAACATGTCGCCAGGGATGACGGCTTCGGCGACAAGATTGGTGTGTGAGAGTTTGACACCTACGCAGTCAGAAAGTTGATCTACCTCGCAGCTCGTGCAATCTTTCCTGGGAGCATGCAGTGCAGATGCTAACTCACCTTTAGGCAGTCCTGTCGTGCCACTGCTATAAATCAGCACCACGAGGCTATTCTCCAACACCTTCGGATCCGTGATCCGCTCCCAATCCAACCCCTCCCGCGCATCAATCAAGTTCGGTCCCGCACTCCCATCCTCCCCCATAACCCTCAATCCCCACTCCGCCCCCTCGCTCATCACCACCACCCTCCCTCCCCCATTACGCCCCCACCCGGCCTCCTCTGCTGCCCGAACAGCAACTTCCCGCGTCGCCTCACACGCGACTAATATCCTACTACCTGCACTGACTATCTGCTTCGCAAGTTCTCCAGCAGTGCTGGCGGCTGAGGCAGCGCTGAAAACTCCGCCAGCGGCGATGGTGCCGTAGAAAAGCAAAGGGAGGAGGTAGTGTCCCGTTGATATTACGGAGCAGATATCTTTATCAGGCCCATCACGGCCGATACCAAAGTGCTTTCGTAGGGCGGAGGCGGTAGCGCGCGTGAGGGTGCGGGCGCGCGCGGTGGTGATGACTTGGGATGGGTTGGCGGCGGAGATATGAAGGGGGGTGTTTTCACGGGCTTGGGAGTGTGGTGAATCTGGTGTTATGAATTAGCATTCGAACCCGGACGATACGCAGGATGTGAGATGTGGCTAATCAGCAGGGGTGAAGGAGGAGCCGGGCGCACCAAACAGTAGGGTGAGGATGTCGAGATTGGGGACTGGGTAGGTCTTCGCCGCGCGGTAGATGGTGCCCTCTTGCGTGCGCTTGACTATGGTCGTCATGCTGTTAACTTTCAACTGCTTGATGGCAAAACAAACAAACGGAGAGGCCTGTTATAACTGTAGTGCAGGGAACGATGAATGTGTGTAGCGATTGTCAATGATTAATTAACAGCTTGACGATTAATTATCATACTATCGTGTAGTGGGTAAGAGATAACAAGACGGAATGCTGTGCAACAGACCGCGGTAGGACATGCTGATGCTGACTCTCTGCTTCAATTCCTCTTCCTCGGCTCGCTGAGCTCTAGAGCTGTACATGGTGGTGCCGGCTTTGTTCGGTAATTTGAGACGTAGTCAGTCGATTCGAGTCGGTGGGGAAGATAAACCAGGCAAGCACGACAACGGAAAATGGTGAGGCGAACTTCTGTCTCTTGCCTAAAGTTTATGGCTTACTGTAATGCTTATTCTCCTCCCGAGGTCGGTCTTACTATGTATGTTGTAGATCACGAGACGACGCGTGTTGGCCGTGTCTGTGCGCGTAACGCCCGGAGTCGCGTAACGCCCAATCGCGATAAAATCGCTCAAACTTCAACGCGTAATAACTCCACAACCATGGCACCTATTGATGAAGCGCTGGCGGCAATTGAAGCGTTAGAACTAGAAAAGAAACTTGTGTATTAAAAATTTGCAGATCAATATGGAGTTGATTGCTTAACACTCGCACGAAGGCACAAGCGCGTTCAGAACTCCTAAGAAGTTAAGCACTCTAGCCAACAGAAGCTCACCCCACAATAAGAGGCAGAGCTTGTAAAGTACACAGAAGAGCTTACCTCCCGTCGAATTCTACCTACTAGAGAAGTGATTCGAAATTTTGCCTTAGCAGTAGCCTAAGAGCTAGTCTCTGAGAGCTGGATTACGTGCTTTATTAACAGGCACGCTATCCACCTCATCTCTCAGTACTCCACAGGAATGGATGCTAATCGTCACAACGCTAATTCCTTTGTTAAATACAAGCTCTACTTCGACTTGCTGCAGGCTAAGATTGCTGAGTATAACGTTAAGGTGGAGAATACATATAATATAGATAAAAAGGGCTTTATAATTAGCACTACTACTAGGACTAAGCACGTGTTTAGCAGGCGTATGTGGGAGAAGAAGGAGCTTAGAGAGACACTTTAAGATAGCAACCGTGCCTAGGTAACGCTCCTAGCGTGTGTGTGCGGCAATGGATCAGCACTTCCCCTAGGCCTCCTCTACGAGTCTGCCAACAGCTGTCAGGCCTCGCGCAGCGCGTGCAAGGTGTAGTTGTCTCAAGGGAGTTGAGATAGCAGGTTATCAGTACTGTTCCGCCCGTGATCGCCTAATACGCGATCGTGCTGCCTTTTTGAGGCTTGGATGGCTGAGTGGGCGGAGCCCAGCCTGACAACAGCAGTATCTAATTAAGCTAGGAGTCTACTCTGTACTTGTTTCCTTATCGCCTATTAGCTAGACTAACAACAATGCAGGCCTTGCTTGGCTTAAACAGGTCTTTAATTGCTTCACTAAGGCTAAAGCACAAAGAAAGTACTGCCTCCTAATCCTTAACAGCTACAGTAGCCACGTAACAATGGATTTCCTTAACTACTCTAATAAGAACAAGATAATCCTAGCTATCCTTCCTCCCTACTTAACCTACACGCTCTAGCCACTTGATGTAGTAATGTTCAAGCCTCTGTCAACTGCATACTCAAAGGAGCTTACAACGTACCTTCACAACAGCCATGGACTAGCAGGTATCAAGAAGGGCGACTTCTTCCACCTATTCTGGAAGGCCTGGGTGAGCACGTTCACGCAGGCGTTAATACTCAGATTGTTTAAGGCCACGGGCATAACGCCCCTCTAACCCAACTTTATCCTTTAACGATTTGATAAGCCCTCCCCTAAGAGCTCTGATGGCAACTTAAGCTCTAATCCGGTCTACTCTGGCAAGGCTTGGCTCAAGATTGAGGTTCTGCTGCGGAAGGTAGCTAGCAATCAGAGCAGCAAGGAGCTGAAGAAGATCAGTCGCTTGCTCCACCACATCTTAATCTAAAACTCGCTGCTCCACCAAGAGGTAGCAGGCCTAAAGCAGGTTATTATGACTTAGACGAAGCATAAGAAGAAAAGCAAGACCCTTGACCTGCAGCAAAAGAAGTGGGCACAAGGTGGAGCAGTGTTTTGGTCACCTCGCAAGGTAGAAGAAGCTTGTGAGCGTGAGAAGACTAAACAACAAGAGCAAATAGCAGAAGAGCTTAGAAAAGCTGAGATAGCTGAGCTAAGGCGAGCAAATAAGCTGTACAAGGAGAATATTGCTCAGGAGAAGCGTGAGCAGCGAGCAAGAGAGAAGGAAGAGCGTGACCAGCTGAAGGCTAAGAAGGCTACAGAAGAAGCTAAACGCAAGGCTTAAAGAGAGCGTGATAAGGAGGTTCAAAACGCTTAAAAGGCTCTGTGATTATCCCAAAGAGGCAGAGGCAGGCCTTTAAAAGCTGCTGCAGCCAAAAAGAAGCCTGCGCGTTGTGCTATAGGTATTCGTAGGGCACCTAAGCCTGCAACGCCTCCTCTACCTCCTTGCACTTACAAGACCTGTAGCGGCCGCACTGCAACTCTATATAAGTAGTTTGTATAACTAAAGTTAATTGTCTGTATCTATAGAACACTCTACTAAAATATTGTACAATAATAGCTGTTGTACGTTGTTGTGCAGCCTTATTTTTAGAGGGCTGCTAAGGTGTCAGAGCGGACGTCACGCGACTCGGCGTTACGCGCACGGACACGGTACGGCCAGTGATGTCACCGTTCAGCTCTTTTGGAAATCCCCGCTTTTGGATTCATTCATCCTCTGAACAGTATCGTGTCAACAGTCCATTTTCATCTTAAATTAATCAATCTCGTTAACCCTAACGATGCCGCCAAAGAAGAAACAGAGGACTGGTAGGGACTCGAGTGCTGCAACACAAGAACGTGAAGAAGAACAGCCGAGCGAGTCCGATGCACCAACTGAGCAGAGCGAAGAGATTCAAACTGAACCAACGCTCATTGAAGACAAGTCCAGCGATGATGATCCTTCTCTTCCAGAGCTGAGAGATGAACGTCCCCAACGCCACTACGCGGACTCAACTAATTGTCGATAGACGTCGAAGATCCCTCAATATGAGTACATTGGAATTCACCGCCCATATTTCGACTATAAAATTGAGAATCGCATCACTAACAAGCATGATGAAATCTATAAGTGGTACTCTAAGGGCTTTGATGCGGATACTCGCGCGGGCGCGATACTAGAGCCCGCCAAGGATCACCCTGAGCACAAATGGTGCATGATTTGGAAGGGCTATGAGATGTTCATGGACTATCGCAGGAGGTCCAAGTATTGCTCACCTGACAATTTTGACATGTACATCTGCAATGATTGGGAAGGCTGGGGCTACCAAGAGTTGCTTCAAAATTTCGTAGGTGTTGCTAACTGGCCTGCACAAGAGCCATGGTAACTTTGAGCAGATTGCCGAGTTTGACAGGTTTATCAAGAAGACCGGCGAAGATGGGTTAAAAAATGCATGGGCCATTGTCAGTGCGATGAGTTTATGGCTCAATGAGGTGGATCAAGGTCCACTGATCGGTAATCCATCATCGCTACCTACCCAAACCAGAAGCACCGTTGACACCACTTAGGCAATGGAGATGGTCAGCATACGGAGGCTGTGCTCGGCATGGTCGGCCACGCACTTCTACGCGCTCTTGCAGCCCTCGATTTCGCAGGTCACCTGAAGCCCGACACCGAGTTTTTAGACGTACCCATCGTCATTACCTCCCTCCTGGAATTCACATCGGGCTTTCCAGAATATGGTCTCGAAAACACTGCTATCTCGTGGCGTCGACACGCTGCTGCTTACTTCAAGAAAGGGGGGTTCGCGAACGAGAAGGGCATTTCCAACACCGAGAAGATTCTTGAGTCGGCTCCAGGTGGCTCAGAAGCTGATCTCGCGGAGCGGAGTGACAGAGATCCGTGGGGCTGGAAGGAGATGCTGAGGGATTATAAACAGAGTCATGGTACTGGTACTGGGAGAACGAGAACTATTGGAGGGTACAAGTACGATATCACGCGGATGTCAAGGGCGAAGAGGGCGAGCTACGCGTACGACAAGAGGGACCCGCTAGCTGATGTAAGTGATCAGGATTTGAGGGAGGGAAATTTGGATTTTGTGTAGCTTCCTTTGCTGCGAGAAGTCGCAAGATTGACCAGACGATGGACCATCGCAAAAAGTACCCATAATGTGTATCCATTATCTTGCTTTCAGACGATGTCAACATGATTTGCAACGCTCAACCGGTAATGACGATGCTTAAACATTATGCTGCCAGTGTTTTATAGAATGCTGGAAACAAGCCTTTTGTGTCTGTAGATCTTCGCCTCGATCTGAAGGATACTCTGCGTAGGTTTTGAAGGGTAGCGTTCAATGACCACGGATGATGCTCTCTCCACACAGGTCGGAGCGCATTCCGATACGTATCACCAGCCCATCGCACGTCACAAATCTCAATCTCGTCAAACCTGCTTTGGGAAACCCAAGACTGTCGAGCACGTGTTGAATGCAATTTGATTGCCCAGGTGCAACCCTTTCTTAATCCTGCTCAGACAGATGGCAGCCTCGGGTGGCTAGTGAGGGCCTGGACTTCACACACCAAAATTTGATTCACAGCTGGTGGGCCTCGAAGTTGGACCCTGTGGCTTTCGCAAGTGACGTGGGCGCAACAAGTTGAGCAAGCGATGCAAGCGATGCAAGGGAGGGCGCGATGCGATGGGTGTGGCTTGCGCGCTTGACATCATTCGCTGCCGCTTTCGTGGCGTCGGACCGAATAGCCAATCACAATGCTTGAAAGCACTCCCGCATGACGTTGGCCATGGAGAAAGCTTGGAGTGACGGAGCCCTGATCGACATTAAGTTGCTGCTTGGATCGAAGGAACAACAGGGCAGAACGGAACAGGGTCTGCGGGATGTGCGAATGATGAATAATTTTGTGGAGGCTATGAAACTTGAGGGTAAGGCTTTCGTCATCGGAAGGGACAAGCATAAATGGTGGCTGCTCTTGCAACCTTCATTGTAGCAATCAATCACAACACTTTCCACAACAACATACCGATCAACCTTCATCTCCTCCTCCGAACGGACTATTCCTCTCTCCTTGAGTAATACCTAATCACCCACAATGGCTTTCGGCGGCGCTGCGCTGAAGTTCATTGCTACGGCACTCTATGCCCTAGAGTTCTGCTGCGCTGCTGTCATCCTTGGAATCTACTCCTACTTCCTTGCCGTCCAGGCTGACCGCAATGTTACTATTCCTCGCTGGCAACAGGCCGTAGAGGGTCTCTCTGGCGCGACGGTCCTTTACACCATCTTCGCTATTGTTTTCACATGCTGCCTTGGCGGAAAGACTTTCTTTGCTCTCCTTGGTCTGATCTTCAATGTTCTCTGCTGCGGTGCCATGATTGCTATTGCAGTCCTCACCCGTGATGGTGCATCGAAATGCTCCGGATATGTCAACACTCCTCTTGGTAACGGACCCGCCCGCTCCAAGGAGGGCTTTGGCAGCACCGACCAGGGCAACCAGATCACATACGCTGCCTCGCTCGGCACTACCTGCCGCCTGAACACTGCCTGCTTTGCTGTCGCCATCATCGGAGCGTAAGTCCACCAGTGCATCAACTGTCAAGACCACCAGACTGACTCTTCCAAGATTCCTTTTCCTTCTCTCCATTCCTGTGCAGATGTTCCTTGGCCGTCACCACAAGAAGGAGAAGCGCTTTGGTCCTGGTCCCACCAACAACTACACCGCTGGCTCTGGCCGTAAGTTCTGGCAACGCAAGAACCGCAAGAGCGAGCTGCGTGACCCCGAGGTTGCTACTGTCCCAGTCACCACTACCCCGACCACCGGCCACGCTGCGCTTGCTCCTGGTGCTCACCACGACTACCGCCCCAGCCACGATACTCATATGACTGGCTCTACTGCCTACGGCGGTCCCCATGTTGCTGATGGCCCGCTCGACAAGACTACTTACAACAAGCCTGTCACCGGCGGTTATCACACTGCCCCCACTGGAACCTACGCTACCCCTGCCACAAACTACTAAACGCTATCTGGTCGCGGTGATGCATAAACTAGCTGTGAGGAAGATTGAAGGTTGATTGGTACCTCACTGTACAACTATGTTTACTTGGCGTTTGATACCATTGCAAAGGCTGGATAAGACTTGCGGAGGAACGAAGCTGTACGAACGACATTATGATTAATACCTAATACACGATTTTGAGATCATACAATGCTCAGCTCCATGTTATTCGTGCGTGAATAATTTCTCTGATTTCTAGGCAAGGACGCAAATTACTCTCAAAGTAACGTGTGACACATGATTGGCAGGGGACAAAAGCGCTGCTCTGCTGATTAATATTTCGTCATATTGCCGAACGTCGAATCTCTGACTTCCCATCACGCAGACATCGCCGCCGCACAACCTCGACATCCTACATTCTCCTACATTCGTAACAATGGCTTCAACAACAATGCCGCGCGCTGTCATGCGCAACCTCTCGCGCGCAACACCTTCGATCCGTTCCAGAGCGCCGCGCATTGCCACAAGATGTCTACACCAGAAGTCGTCGCCTATCACATCCTCCTCCGCACAGCACCGGCCGCGAGCACAGCCATGGAGCCAGGGAGCTGTCTCTCCCTCTGCGACCATCACACGGCGAACCATGTTCATCCAGACTGAGCCCACGCCGAACGCCGATGTACGTTCGCCATCCAGCAATTGAGTCACGACATACTGATGTTTCCAGGCCCTCAAATTCAACCCCAACATGCGCGTCCTGCCCGAGTCCATATCCTCTCCCTTCCTGGAGTACGTCTCGCCGCGCAGCACGCTCGCGCCGCCGCACCCATCGCCGCTCGCTGCGCAGCTCATGAACATCGACGGCGTGACCAGCGTCTTCTTCGGCGTCGACTACATCACCGTGACCAAGGACTCGTCCACGCCCTGGGCGCACATCAAGCCGGAGGTCTTCGCCGTCATCAACGAGACACTCACCTCCGGTGCGCCCGTGGTCAATACCGTGGAAGCCAAGGCGGGCGAAGAAGGCCAGGGCGGCAGCGAGATCGACACGCTGGCGTACGACGAGAACGACGACGAGGTCGTCGGCATGATCAAGGAGCTGCTCGAGACGCGCATCCGGCCCGCGATTCAGGAGGACGGCGGCGATATTGACTTCCGCGGGTTTGTGGACGGGCAGGTGTTGCTGAAGCTGAGGGGTGCGTGCAGGACGTGCGACAGCAGCACGGTCACGCTGAAGAACGGCATCGAGAGCATGCTAATGCACTACATCGAGGAGGTGAAGGGGGTACAGCAGGTGCTGGACCAGGAGGAGGAGGTTGCGCTGAAGGAGTTTGAGAAGTTCGAGGAGAAGCTAAGGCAGCAGAAGGGGAGCGTGCCTGCTGCTACGGCGGGCAAGGGCAGCCTTGACACCGTTGAGTAGGTGTTTGTGGGTGCGGTTGCTAAGGCGTAGAGATATACCAGTGTTTTCGCTTGCTACCTGCTTGCAGACTTGTACAAAATTCACAAATACTCAAAGGGTTTTGTCGCTCCTGCTGATGCAAGAGCCTGCCATATTGACTTGTCGGATCAAAAACGTGGAGGTCAACTTGGATGGCAGACCAGCTCACCAAAACGAGGATGGGTGGGTGTCCAGTCATGCATCCCAGGAGGAAGCAAGCGACTACATTTTCACACCAATTCGCCCTCTACTTGGATTTCACTGACACCACCCAGGAAATGAAGTACACCACACACAAATCGAACAACAAACATTCTCGAACAGCCAAAATAAATACGTATTCATACAACACAACACTAACCCCAAGAGTTTTTTTATATACAAGAAGATGACGGTCTCCCACACGGCTTTACCGCCCTGCACTCTCTACTACCCCTATATCTATCCGCATATGCCCAGCAGGCGACTGGATCTAAGCAGCCTGCTTCTGCAGCCACGCGATGAAGGTCTCGAGCGTGAACGACTCGGGGAGCTCGGCGCCGGCGGAAGGCGCAGCGGTGGCAGAGGCAGAAGCAGAAGCAACGGGAGTCTCCGCAGCGACGGATGTAGGCGCCGCAGAGGTAGCGGCGGCAGAGGTGGCAGCAGCGGCAGAGCTGGTGGCAGCGGCCGCAGAAGAGGCAGGAGCAGCAGCAGCTGACGAAGCAGGGGCGGGAGCATCACTGGAGCCGGAGCCGCCGCAGGTAGCGACGTCGCCGCCGGGCGCCTTGTACGACGAGGCGTCGAAGCCGTTGTAGAAGTCTGGGATGTAGATGTTCTTGTCCGACTCCTTGTAGGCGCCGGGGAGCGAGATGGTAGGCCCACAGGCGCCCTTTGCGCCTGTGCCGGTGATCTTGAGCTGGGCGCAGCCCACTGGGGGTGCATGTCAGAATCATGTCGGTGAGTGAGGGGCGTGGGGGGTGGGCTTACTGTAGAACTGGCCGCCGCCGAGGGTCTGCGATGCGTGCAGAGCGAGCATCTCGGAGCGCAGCAGGTACTCGCCCGTAGCCAGGCCGGTGGGCAGCTTGAACTCGTGGGTGCTGTTGCTGGCCTGCATGACCTCGTTGGCCCACTTGCCGTCGACCTGGTCCTGCTCGTCGATCTTGAACCAGCCGGCGCCGATGCCGTCAGCCTTGCTGGCGTCGTCGACGGGGCCGTAGAGGAAGTGGGTGATGGGGCCCGGGTGGCCGGTGTTGTCCCACTGGACCTTGATGGTGTCGCCCTCAGCGGCGGCGACTGTCTCGACGCCAGAGGGCACCTTGGAGCCGCCCACATTGCAGGCCATGTCGTCGGATGTCACGTCGGTGACGGGGCTGTTGGACGGCGGCATCCGGATGCCGACCTGGTAGCCCGGTGTCTCGTCGTTGACCCAGAACTGGTGGAAGTTCTGGTGGGCGGAGGCGACGCCGAGGAGGGCGGTGGCAAGGATAGTCTTGGAGAGCATCTTGATGGTTGGGTTTTGGGTTGGAAGTGTTGTGGAAGGGTGTGAACAACAATCGACTCAAGTGATGCCTGATCACGAAAAGAATGTGAAGTGAACTGGAAAGAATGAATGGACTGTTGCAAGCAACTGAAAGAAGGACTGGTCGATTGAGATGATCAAGTAGAATAGAGCTGGGCATACAGCGCTTTTAAGCAGCTGGCCCCGTATTGCGTATAATGGGCCAAGACTACAGTTCTATGAACCAGCACCCGCAACAATTAATTCCGACATCCAGGGCGGTCGCATCAATCCTTCACGACACCCGTTGCCGCTATCCTCGGAGCAGGCAACGAAGCGAGTCGCCAAGACGGCAGCCACGCTCTTGACAATCTGCATGAGGCAGCGGCTTGACCATTGTCGGTATGGCGGCGGAGAGCCCATCATGCGAGGCTGCGGTGCATGGCCTCGAAGAAGCCAGCCGAGATTAGGTGGGTTCGATAGTGGAGTGGTCAGCGTTTTGAAACCCGCTGCAAGGGGTTTAGCGAAGCGAGCATTGCGTTGCTTAGCGCTGTGTGTTGTTTCAAAACTTCTGTGACAGGCGGCAACCATGAACACGTTCCTGCGGCGGCGCTTGGATATATTCGCTCGGGTTCCAATGGCCCGTGGATGACGTTGGCCACGTTTTTCGTGCTGGTGATTGCACGTGGCAGGAGTTAGGTGCCTTTGACCATGCGAATGCTCGAATTGCAGCAGACCGCCAGAATGCTCGCACGGATATCTGATATCATCCGGTTTGATTCATCCGGGCAGAGGGCGAGTAGACAGACATTACAATATTGATAAGATTGCTTCTTGACACGAACAACCCGATATGTTTGCGCACTACGCCATCCTAGCAATTGTAATGAATCCAGTGGGGCGGGCCTTGAGGCTCCGTGGCAACGGAGCAGCCGTTGTGAAGTCTTTTGCAGCCGCTGTATCCAGTCCTCCGGTAGCTGTGGGTACAATAATTCCACCACTCGTCGACGTAGGCGCGGTTCCTGCCGCTGTAAGGACTGGTACTGATATGACTGCTGAGGCAGTGCTCTGAAGCACGTCACCATTGATGAAGACTCGGATCTCTTGCACCGGGGGAGTTGAGGCCGCAGGCTGCATGACCATGAACAGACGGACTCCGAGCGCGATGGAGGTAAACCAGAGGGTTGTCAGGAAGAAGACAGCTGCAAGTATCCAGGGTATCAAGATGGCCTTCCTTGGTAACTGCCGTTGACGCTGGGGGCGCGGCGGAAGTGGAATACTATCGAACCTTGGCATAGGAGCCGGGAACTGCGAGTACCCAGGGATGAATGGTTCTGCCTTATGCGAGTGGAATGGTTGTGTCTTATGCGAAGGGAACGGTTGTGTCTTATGCGGGTAGAATGGTTCTGTCTTATGCGAGTAACTAGGGACGATTGGATCTGTCCTGACAGTGTATCCGAAAGATGGTTCCTCCTTGGCCTCGAAGGCTTTCTGGTCCTCAAACGAGCTTTTGCTCGTCCATCGCGGCAGCTGCTGTGAAAAATATGTGGGCAACGGTGTGGGATGTGCGTGCGATGTGATATCCTTGGAAGGCTCGCGCTTGTGATAGGCCATGTTTGACAGTATTACATCAACCAGTGATTAGTAAGAATAAATATGGTGGAGAGCCAGCTCGAAGACGAAAAAGCGGATGACAGACGATGCACACTCAGAGGAGTGGGCAGGTGGGCACAGGTTAAGAACCATCACGACTGGCTACGGGGAGAGCGCCGCGATAAACAAGTTTCGACGATCACCCATACCCACTCGATGGCGATGCGGGGTGGGCCATTCTCGCAGTCTGCAGCTATTTCTGAGGTGTGTTCGCCGTGCTGTGGTAGTGTTGGCGCGGTGTGTTCGACAGACGTGTCGCCGCCCAAGAATGATTGGATGTGCGCGTTCCAGAACAGCGAGATGGCTGGGTGTGCATTGACCTGTCAACACCGCTCTCTGCTGCAGGCACGGCATCATCATCGACGACGCATGCAGTGAACTTCTGCAGCGCTTCGAATCGCAGGCTTCCGCAGAATAATTATTTGACCTGCGTGCTACATTTTACACGCTCCGGGCAGCCATTGGGCGCAATACCTGATTTGCAGCCACGTTGGACTTACATCGGATGCACGTGACATAGGAGCAGACCACCCGACATACGATAGCTAACATATTATCGGCTATCTTCGCTTTTAGGCTTGCTTTCAACTCCGTTTTATGAAACCATTCAGAGGTCACAAATATTCCAAAGGGATATTGAGAATATACCTCTTCATTACGCATGCAAGGTTAAACATCGCCTCGCTATCGCCTTCTCATCAACAAAAGTGCAGATAAACTCCTGAGACCGGAAACTTGAAATAAACAACAGGAACCCAGACAAAGGGAATCTCGTCTCGGCCCCATCAAATGTACAATATAGGAGCCGGTCCATCAAATGCTCCTAATCAACCGACGCACGTCAGCCCTGTCGTTGTGATAGAAAACCACGTGCAAGTCAGTATAGTGGTTCAACTCCAACACCGACCCGATCACCTACATTTCCTACAAAATTCCGTACGCAGTTTGGAACAGAGACTATAAACCATTGTTAAAGTTCCCAACCAGACTTGAGATTATTAGGACACAATTTCGAGTATATATTGAGGCTCACATTAGGCTCTCTCCTACATCTTCTTCTAAAGCACCTCACACACTGCACACCTCCAAGCTATAGGTACAGCCAAAATGACTTTTAAAGCACTTCACATTTCAACTACCTCCAGCTCACGTTGTAGCAACATGTGCGGACGCGCATACTACGTTGACGGCCACCGCTACTTTAGCTCCTACCCTCGCAGCCACGTAAGAACCACTTACAAACACCCCTCACGCGTGCAACCGATAACACTGCTCAGCCTCTTACCATACGCTCCGATAAGTATGGTCGGAGAATTAAGGCTGCTTCACCTTCGCCAGAAATCAAGCGTGAGGAGACACCAGAGATGAAGCGCGGGTCTTCTCCTTCACCAGAGCCTTCTTCGCCCTGGCCCCTGCCCTGGCCCCTGTAAGCTTGTAGTCTCCTCACTCTTATCGACTCATGCTTACAAAAATAGATTCAAAGATCGTCTCCACCAGCGCACCCACTCAAGCGCCGCCTCTATTCACCCCCTAGCGACCTCCAATCACCAGCTACCAAGAAGCTGAAGCATGACGGCGAAGTCGCCAAGCCGCTGCGAGCACGCAGTCTCACCCCTTGGGGCCCGATCCATGGCATCCTCCAGCCCTCCCTGGAAGGAGAGAACGAAAAGCTCAGGTTGGACATCGAAGACCTCCGCACAGAGAAGAATATCCAGGAGCAACTCAATGAAGCGCTGAAAGAAGAAAATGCCGCTGCAGTTGCTTATACGAAGACTCTAGAAGATCAGGTACGCGGTCTTAAGAATATTGTGCGAGGTTTGAGAGAGCAGCGCCGTGGATTGACTGGGGAGTCAGAGTAAGAGAGACGGGAGAGGGAAGAGCAGGTACGCGGACTGAAGAACGATGTGAAGGGATTGAGAGAGCGGGTCCGTGGGTAGAATGAGGAGTTGAAGGGAGAAAAACGGGAAAATGAGGTGAAGGCGGAGAAGAAGCGCGTTGAAAGACACAAGGTGGATGCTTTCTGGGACGGCAGGGTGCTTGATTAGGAGCATTTGATGGACCGGCTCCTATATTGTACATTTGATGGGGCCGAGACGAGATTCCCTTTGTCTGGGTTCCTGTTGTTTATTTCAAGTTTCCGGTCT
>Ga0115846_100520_pt1 | contig 19980 bp, 21 predicted proteins | sample InSIn5gowninarea_2_FD_83860 | JGI IMG/M metagenome (GOLD analysis project Ga0115846, IMG submission 83860)
CACCACGCCATCATTATCAATCTTCTTGCTGGCGCGATCTCCGAGTCCGGTGCTCTGCAAGCTGGTGATATCCTTCAAGACCTGAAAGCTGGCCATCTTATCGGCGCAAGTCCAAAAGCGCAGTTCTACGGTCAGCTCATCGGCTCGGTAGTCGGTGCTGTCGTCAGTGCCATAGTCTACAAACTTTACGTAAACGTCTACGACGTGCCGGGTGAACTCTTCCAGGTGCCGACAGCATATGTGTGGATCTTTACCGCACGACTCGTCACTGGTCGCGGCCTGCCGAATATGGCATGGCAGTATGCCCTCGGTGCAGGCGGGATTTTTACGCTCACGACCATTCTACGAATTTGGTTGAACACCAGCGAGGAGGGATCGTGGAAACGGAAACTCCATCCGTGGATCCCGGGTGGCATTGCGGTCGCTGTGGGTATGTACAACACGCCTAGCTTTACACTAGCAAGAACGGTGGGTGGTTTGATCAGTTTGTATTGGATTAACTACAAGGGCAATACCGAGACAGGCGTTATCGTCCTTGCTAGCGGACTTATCTTGGGTGAGGGAGAGGGCCAGGATGTTGAGAGACAAGGGCATATACTCTCCAAAGGTTATGTGAACGCAGACGACGCAGAGGATCATAGAGATTGGGAGCCAGATTGCAACAGCTTTGTTGGAGATGAGGTGATGCGGTGGGGCGTCCTCAGGTGGTTCAGAAGCTATCTTGCTGTGCTCTTGCACATCAACTCTGCTGTAGTCCTGGTTCGATTTGTAGATGTGGGAGAGCACGAAATCCTTAAAGTCACTGGATTGTCTGTATCTCGTCGTTGTGCTTCGTACAAATTGAGGACCATAGTAGATGGTCGGCCTCAGGACAAGCCATCCAAGGTTAACGACTGCATCGGCGAGCATGATGGCCAAGCTCACCCACACAATCCAGCCTTTACTACCGTCTTCCCAATCATCGACAGGGCCAGGTGCCCAACCGCGGTTCTTAGCAATGGGAGAGAGCACAGCCCAGCCAATGACAGCGCCGAGAAGCATGTGTAAGGTTGTGGCTGGACCCATGATAATACCTTGACCGACATAAGCTGGGGATGGGTTGAGTGTCCACTGCCAGGTATTCGCGAGGTATGTACCGAAGATGGGGAGTCTGTGAAGAAGCGGTACAAAGTATTGAACTAAAGTGTATACACCAGAGCCACCAAAGGCATACAGCAGAAAGCGAATTTGTTTTTTCCAATCTCCTCTCATGTCTTCTTCATCATGCTGCTTGCCGTCGTCGTCTCTTTCTGTGCCGTTGAGTAATTGCTCCCTCTCTTCAGTGCCCTGTGTTTCAATTTCGGCCTCTTTTGCTTCTTCTCCTTGGACACCTCCGTGCAAAACACTGATCATCAGGGCTGTAGCAGTCCCACTTGGGAATTTCAGACGCTCCCGAATGATAACCTGCTTTCGTAGCGGCACTCCGAAGACAACACCGAAAAAGCAGAGCCCAATACCCCAGACTATCAGCCTCCACAGGCTTAGATCTATAGGGGCACCCTCACTCTTCTTCAGAAGGAACTCCAAGCTGGGCATGACTCCGACAAACCCGAGACCAAGCGGCATAGTGCCAACTGCGCCCGCAACTGTCTGTACAAGTACATTCTCGACCGGAGTAAAGGGCAGACGTAGATGTTTCGATAAGGTCTTAAAGAACGCGAAGCCGATCAGGGAGGCTGGCATAGCCATTCCGGATACCCATCCTGTCTGTAGACCAAAGTATGTATTCGAGAAGCATATGATCACGCCGATGACCAGACCAACTGCCAGGCCTCGAAAAGTGAAATTGGTCGCATCAACAACCGAGTCATGGTGATTAGAGCGAGTCGCATAGAGTCCGTGGTCTGAGGTTAGGCTCTTGACGGCTTCTGTTGTGCCGTCGTTGGTAGGGGTCGACTCGGAGAGCTCGTGATTGTCATTCTCGGATAGGCCATTGGAGTCGTTGGAATCACGATGCGCTGTTGAAGGACCTCTGTCAGGAGCCATAGCATTTGTTCTATCGTTCCTTGGAATGGAAAAGCATTGGTTCTTTGGGCACGCAGTCAAACCATGGTGCTCAAGTATTGTAAGCGTCCTCCGCAGCACGCGGAAACTTGCGGGGTCTTTGGGGTCGCAAATGACACCATAATGAAATGCTTGCAGTGGTTCACGAAATGCTTACGGGACGAGAATCGAGTGCGCACATACAATGTCAAGAGGAAGATCAGGATGTGATTCGAGATCGAAATTAAAATGGTAGAAGAAAGTGCGCATAAGGTATATCTAGCTGAACTCGCTCAGGCGACTTTGAGCGAATCTCAAATCGCTACTTTCCAATACCAACCCATTCCAATCCATATCACGCGATTAGATTGCCCTTGATCGCCTCATACACAGACGCCTGAATGAAAACGGTACCAATCAATGAAATCTCACATAGGGTGAGGAAGAGCTCCAGCTACTAACCCATAGTCATATTTACACCACTGCGAACCATGTCCCTCCAAGACTCTTTCTTCGATTTCTTGATCTTCGCCATCTCCTTAGCTTCCTTGATGATTTGCTCTGAAGTCTTGCCATCCGCTGTGAAACTCGAAGTTCTCCTGGCATCCTCGTAAGGGCGGACAGGTCTGACCCCGGCTAATGAATCGTGATGTTCTGTATATTCTGGTACCTCGGGGGTCGACTGAGCTTCGTCATAAGCAGGTAGCACATCACTGCCACGGGTGAATTGATCAGCCTTAGTCTTTGGAGCCTCGAATCTCCATTTGGCGACATCCTCCGGCCTGAGGAGGCAGTCTTCGGCAGGTGCATGTGTCCCTTGATAGTATCCTTCCTTGTCCTTGGCATAGTGCTTTCTCCAAACGTCGTAGGGAACTTCGCGGAATGTGAAATTCGGGATGTGTTCATCCCGCTTCTTCCGTTGAGTCGTTAGTCCCGCCTTGCGCATGAATTTCTTCTGCTTGCTGACTTCTTCCTCGGTCGAATTGTTGTTATGCTGCCAGTTGATTGATTCATCCCAAGAAAAACAATCAGAAGCACCGATACCTGTTGGTGGAGCTATGTTGGCAGGCAGCCTGGGAGGAACGACTGCGACCCTGACCATCTGCTGGACCGGCGGGCCACCAGCTGATTGTGTACGTATTTTGGACGTTGCAACAGATTCTCTTCGTGTTTGTTCTTGTTCCATACCACCCGCGGTCGACATTCGTGGAGCGAACATTTCGTTTAGTAATTCCGGGACGACGATGTTACCTCCTGGTCTGGGTGTTGAAAACGTTGTTAGAGCTGATGATGGCAGTACGTGAGTTGACTTTGCACGAGGGCTTTATAGAACTTCAACATAATGGCTTAGATGGTAGCAACGTCGGTTCACCTTACCTAACCCCCAAAGGTATGAGTACGTCAGACGGCGATCAAGGCTATTAATGAACATCCTTATCGCACAGCTTAAGATCATTACCACAAAAGGATCATCACCTGAAGCAAATTGTCTCATGCTAAAGGCGCAGCCAATCTTGTCAAAGGACATGCAACCACACGACATCTTGCATAACCCCCAGATATTTGCGGGGAAGCTGCAACCCTATGAGATGCTCGAGCAAATAATGCTGTTGGCCTAGAAAAGGTATTCTTCCAGAACATGCAGAAGAACAAGGCGGAGTACAGGACTGTCGTGTAATACTGCCCATATTGAGCTTTCGATGGCGGTGATAGTCGAACTGTACAAGATTGCGCTGCTCCGATTATGTAAGCAGGGTTCGCGAGAAATTTATGTCTCATCGATCATGCTGCTGCACCTTCACTGCAGTGAGGAGTTGTGAAACCTGCAGGGGAGTATAAAAGTGTTCTACCACCATCCAAATCACATGACTTATTAGTACGGTACTTGGTCATATCGGAGTTGGTGATATGCCAAGCATCTAGCGTGACTTGTTTGACTTCTCGTGTCGCGACAACTGTGCCCTAACCCTAACTTGACTTCCTTTCCATTTCATCTCTACCTACCACTCAATGTCCATCTTTTTCTGTTAATACAGCCATTGTAAACTGCAGTGAGTCTGCCGAGTCGACAATGGCGCGATTGCGCAAAACCACTCCTCAATCACCTTCGAAGGTCAAGTCAGGGCCAACCTCACCACGCCAGATTCGTAGATCCACTCGCGTACAAAGCTACGAGCCCAATCAGCCGGCGTCCTCCGCATTGCAAGACCCGCCAAAATCTCTCAACCCTGTACTCGAAGAGGACAATACCATTTCTGTTCATGTCAGCCAGCCCGTTGACCAGGTTGACGAACGTGACGATGAAAATCAGCTTGACGAAGCTGAGGCCAGTGATGATGACTTTGATGATTACTCCGCATCTGAGGATGAAGACCTTGCTGGCCTGGATAAAGACCTGATTATTGACAATTTGAGTGCTATCAACCTTGACACCGATGACATCTTTCGTCTACTCGAGTCCTCGACATCTTCAAAGGTTGTTAAGGACATCCAGAATCCTTTGTCTGCCATAGCCAAGCGGTTCAACCATTTAGTACGAAGACTGCTCAGCAACCTTGAGCCATGCGGTCACGATAGTCTTCTCCAACCTGCCAGGCTGTCATACCTTCTTACTAAAGGGGCCTATCCCGAGGCTGAGTCGATTACTCTTACCCATTCCGAACAAGTCTTCATGAAGGTCAACCTTGCTCTTTTTGCTGTGAAGCTTTTGCAAGGTCGATGGGATGACCAGGATACACGACTCGATAACATTATGTCCTACCTGACAGACATACAAACTTTTCCAACGCCGTTCTTTGAGCGTGACCAAGATGGGCAGATTGTTACAGATGCCTTCAGCAGAGCGTTCAAGCAGAGCACTTTGACTCTAGGCATTTCTCTACTCACTCAATGTTACATCCGCTATGCACGGAAGAAGTCTGTCGAAAGTGGTTTTGACGCGGAAGTGTTGGTTGCAGCAGTCTTCCTCCAGGATGATCAGCAACAGGTCCGGGATGTATCTCTTGGAGCATCAACAGCAAAGTCGAGGACTGCCCTAACGAAGGACATTGAGTCCCGAGTTCAGGAAATTCGCCACTTCTTCACAACAGATGGAGCCGTTCTCGTTGATATGGAAGGGTTGATCCAAGCCTTCCCATCGGAAATGTTTGTACAAGATGCTATCTCATGGTCCGTTGCCAGAAAACAACAGCTCGATCAGGCAATTGAGAATGTGGGTGGCATTGAAGCTATCAGAAATGGTTTGCTTGACAGCCAAGTAGCAGCCGTTGCAAGATCGAAGAAACAGAAACGCCAGTCGAAAAAATCGCGAGAGGTCAGAGCTCTTGAAGATGGAGCAGCATTCTTACGAAACGTGGATGAGTTTCTCGATGCTACTGCTGCCAGAGAATCACCAGGCCATGAGGAGGAAGCTGCAGATGTGGTGCCAGAATTGCCACAGCAATCAGTGGTAACTCCACAACGGCCACGAGAGGTTGCTGAGACACCGCAGCCAGCTAGCCAACCACGTCAGCCATTACACGAGCAACACTTCGAAGGTGTTCCCATCGATGAAAGCGATAACGCAAATATCATGAATGAGGATGCTCCGGCCGCTAATGACGTGCCGCCTTCAGCGCAACTACCACCAGGTAGCACTCAAGATGTGCTCGCAAGATCAGAGAGACAACAAGCAGTAGCTAATAAAGAGAACATACCACAGCAACGTGCTCGTCTGTATGAACGTCAACTCGGTGCTGTCAGGGAAAGCTTTGAAAGCCCAAGCCGTACTTCTCAAACACCAAGCAAAAGAGCACACCAGGCTACCGAGGACCCTGACGAGGAAGACGACTTCGAGCAGGACAACCGTGGCAACAAACGTCAACGCATCTACCCTGCCAAACCTCCTGTCCCACAGCCTCGTCAAGACGAAAATCCAGCCATGTTCATACCTGAAGACGAAGACCCCGACGCCCAAGACCCAAGCAGACAACCTCCCTCCACAACCCCACAGCACCACGCCGTCCCATCCTCAACGCAACCTACCCGCATGCCCCCACCGCCACCAACCCAGACTCCGCCCTCCTCCACCGCCCCACCACCAGCATCGTACGAATCCTACCAACGCACCAAACAAGCCGCAAAAGCAAACATGCAAATGACAACCGCCCTCCTCGACCCCTCCACAAACCCCTCCACAAACCTCCAAGCCTCCTACCCGTCCCATCAAGCCCTGCAGCATAACTCCCGCATCCAGGTCCGACGCGCCTGGACCCCGGGCGAAATCGAGCGCCTCATCCAGCTAATCCAAGACTATCAGACCCAATGGAGCAAGATCCTGAAAGTCGATGCGCAGATGGCCATACCGATGCTGCAGAATCGGACGCAGGTGCAACTCAAGGATAAGGCAAGGAACATGAAGCTGGACTATCTGAAGGCAGAGATGGAGTTGCCGCCGGGGTTTGAGGGGGTGACGATCAGTAAGGCGCATAAAGAGACGTTTCGGCGGTTGGGGATTGCGGTTGAGGAGGATTTGGTGCCTGGTACTCAGGAGTAGGGATGAGGGAGGTGGTGTTGTGGCATCTACCTGCTTTGTGGGAATTGTTTTTCGATGGGTAGTGCACGGTCTGATATGCGGAGAGTAGGTTGTGGTCTTGTTGTTCAATTCATGGTAGACCCGTGGGTGGGTAGAGGCATGGTTGTAGTATATGGGCAGGCTCGCCCAAAGGCGCTTGTTTCTTGTTTCGTCTCGAGTATAGTATAATATGCACTTGTCAGGTTGTGTATGAATGTAGTCGTTACGATCGTTCATTCAACTACTTCAAGGTGTTAAGAGCTTACATACACTACGTATGTACTGTTATGACAATCTGACAATCCCATTGATATGATTCTAGCGGTGGGGATTTTGGTTTGGTTGTGCTTAGAAGCTAGAGAGAGCTTGAAGGCACACTCAAAAATACGGTACATGTACGCACATATCGCTGAAAGCTGTGGATAAGCTACCCTAAGGTGCAGTATACCTGTGACGTGCCAAATAGGTAGGTTCGCAGTCTACCTTAAATGAACCTCTCTTTTGACTTAATAATAACTGTCTAGAACCAGCTAGGTAAGGCCTAGACGAAGCCGAAGCCATAACGGAAGCTTAGGCAGGTCCGGAGTTGCTTGACCAAAAATACGAATAAGCTTATGTCAGCCTCGGACGGCAGCAAATAAAGCGCTGTTGGGAACTTGGAAAGTTCGCCCAGAAAAGCCACTGACGCAGGCAGCCACTTAAAGGCGGCAAGCAACGCAGGAAGTTTCTGCACATCTCGAAGCGTTGTTTCTACTTGATACTGCATCTCTTGTGAATCTCCGATCGTGGCGAGACATGCTCCAGATCTGATTCCACACCTAACCTGTAGCATGAGCACAAGAGAAACTTTGCCTCTACAAGCACTACACTAGGACGTATTCCGAGCACAGCCTTGAACCATCTCTGCAGAAGCACCAACATCAACTCCCTACGCCTTGTCATGCTCCACCATATTCGGCCCACCAGCATCGAAGCGCGCCTGATTGATCCGTCGTGCAACACAAAACTGAATCCTTCCGCATGTCATTCACACATCAGGCCCATCAAATGATTTCGAAACAACTAAAGCAAAGATGTGGACTCGCCCAACTCAAACATGACTGTTCCTTTTTCTGCTGATGGATCCTCATCGTCTTACTATAGCCTTCTCCAGTGTTTTTTGCTTTCTATTTGTTGCCGTCGCCGAGTACTAATTCTTTAGGACCCCGGGCTCGTGGATCTGTGATTCCCTACCATCCACACCACCTGATATCTGCGAAAGGTGCTCATAACGAACCGTTCAACAGCATTTATCTGACCAGTAGATACACACACTATGTTTTGCTCTTCTTCAGTACGTCCGAATTGGAGGTCCTTTGATGTCCTTACTAATTCATTCCAGATAATAGTTGCAAGCCTCCTCGCTGCTGTCGCCCGAGCAGCGCCACTCGTCGACAGAGCCGACACCACCACAGTCAGCGTTGTTCAGGGCCTCCTGGGAAGCGACGGCTACTGGAACGACTTTGATGGTCAGCATTTTCTGGGAAATGAGAAAGAGCATGACTGACAGAAAACAGGCGGCAAAAATGCATACCAAATGTATACCGGAAACGGTTCTATAGCAGCCGGCTGGCCTGCGCAGAATGGCTGGGTGTCATTCAATCAGCTTTGGACTGCGAACCTACACATGATAGCCCGAAGCTGCGACATGCTCTACAACGTGGCCAACAACAATGCGCAAGAGACCCTTGACCTATACGATGCTATCAAACAAGTCGCTCACGAAACTCGAGTCGACCATCGCTTCATTTTCGCCGCGATTATTCAAGAAACAAAAGGCTGCGTGCGAGCCGCCTCCACTACAGCGTCCGACGGCACACACAATCCCGGCCTATTACAATCCTACAAAGGAACATACAGCTGCAACCAAAATGGCACAGTCATGAATCCTTGCCCAATGGATCAGATCCTGGGCATGGTCAGAGACGGAAGTGAGTAAAATCGGAAAACAACCCGACTCCAATACTAATAGGACTTCTAGTCGCCGGTTCTAGCAGCGGACACGGTTATGCCCAAGACATCAGCGAGCAATCTACCGTCGTAAACAACGAATTCGCATGGGCGTACTACCGAGGAGCCCGACAATACAACTCCGGCATGATTGACTCAAGCGGTGATCTCGGCAAAGGCGGTGCTACGCATTGCTACGCAAGCGACATTGCAAACAGATTGACAGGCTGGACAGACGCCCAAAGTGGTTGTACGCTTGACAGCAGCAACAGCACCAGTACATAGCGTTGTGTTCAAGTTCTTTTCTTTCTCCAGTAGTTACGGCCATTCACGATCGAATGAACGATTTTAATCGATCTCAAACCTGCATATTTGAGCGATGGGTCAGGCGTTCAAGGGGATAAAAGGTGCATGGACGGAGGACATGTTCGAGCGACATAGCATACATACCTTCCACATATAGTCTACTTAGTATAGATAAGTAAATTCAAGAAGAGAACAAAACAGCGTTCAAACACAAACAAAAGGATCTAAGTTGAATTGAAACACACCAAGTAATACGGTATAAGGAGTCTAAGCCACTACCTCTCCACTTCTTCCTAGTACAATCCCCTTATCGTCGACGTGATTTACATTGAGAACGAGTACAAAGTACATACTTAACATACACACATAAATCTTAATCCCAATATTCATATCTGTTTCCTTGTGGTGAACAGTATAACATACGTATTTGGTGCAACGCATTAATGGGACTTGAATGTTGAATCTTGCTGTTTGATAGTTATCTATTATGGGCAAGACGTGTATACTGACTGAATGGGGGCAGGCGAGGATTATCTGATGTGCTCTACTAGTCTACATGCTATCGTTACTACATGTACATGAATAGAGGTAGGAAGGTTGGTAGGTAAGCAAGTAGATAAGGAGAGTAAATTGTCATTCTCAGCACTACTTTCCTAGACCGTTTGCGTTGCGTTGCATCGTGACTATCATATTCCATGTTCCGTGCACCATGTACCCGTGTACCCGTGTACCTACCTATATGTAACAAATTATCTCCCACTTAAATCTCCTTCTCCTTTCCTTCCCTTCCCTTCTCCTCCACCTTCACCTCCAACCCCTAAACAGCAACAACATGAGGACCAACAGACCACCACCACCACCACCATCATCGATCTCCATCAACCTAATCTCGGCCACTCCATATCCCTCAACGTAAAACCCCGACTCAACCTCCTCACCAGTCCACCCACAGGCCCGCCAGTCCTCACATAGCGTCACCAACCCGCCTCCTCATCGCCCTCTCCCTCGTTTTCCTGTCCAAAACGCTGTGCTCGGACAGGATTCGATCTCAATCCCCGACCTGCTTGTCGTCCCCAGCCACGGGGGCTAGCGTACATCTGTTGTCTTCGAAATCCTTCGCGTGGTTCGAGACGCGCGTTGTAGGAGCTGCCCATTGGTGGGTCGCCGCCGTCGTCCATGTTCGCCATCATTGTGTTCATGTCGGGTGCTGTGTTGCCTTCTGCTGCTGCTGCTGTGCTTTCTGTGTCTTGCTGGGAGACGGGGATATCGTTCCATGAATGCACGGATACGGTGCCGGTGGACATGCCCCAGCCGTTCCAGCTTGTAGCTGCGATGACAGGCACGGTAGGTGACCAGGATGCGTCGCGGACACACGTTTTCCACACGTTGCTGTTGTAGCCCATGTCCCAGTCGAATTCGCCTGCTCGGTCCGAGAGTTTAGGTCGTGTATCGCGTGTTGCGGTCGCGACGTCTATGGTGGCGCGGAGCGTGGCGTCGAGGTTCCAGATGTAGACTTTGCCGTCTTCGGAGCCGGAGTAGACGTACCGTGAGTTACTGCTCGTGGGGGGCGAGAAGTGACATCTTATTAGTGTTTTTAGGACGCGGTGGCCGCGGAATGTGACGACGGAGCAGTCGTCTGGGTTGGGGCGGTAGTCTGTTTCTTCGTATGGTGCGAAGCGGTAATCGAAGTTTGTGGTGTAGCGGCTTAGATTCATGCGGTCAAATTTGTCGGGGGCTACCATTTTGCGTAGGTCCCAGAGTTTCATCATTTGGTCTTTGCCGTTAGAGAGGACGTAGCGGCCGTCGCCTTTGGAGTCGACGTATGTGATTCCTTCGGTGTGGCCGACGAATACACCTGCTTCTCGACCGTCGGACATGGATCGTCTGTCCCAGACTCGTAGTGTTTGGTCGTCGGAGCCGGAGAAGAGAATGTGTGGAGATGATTTATCACCGAAACATACTGCGTTGACGTCGTCGCCGTGCTTGCGGAGCTTGAGGGTTGTTTTACGTGTCTCGAGGTCGTAAACTAGTACATTGTGGTCTGATGTTCCTGCCACTATTTCACGGCCATCACCACTGAACCTCAACGACCAGATACCGAATCCTTGACGGCCCATGTATGCTGCATGAGCTCTATCGCCGAGTATTGAGCCAGGAGCATAGTTGGTGAAGTCAAGGAGAGTATGATCATTGTGGTCGTTCGGGTCAGTTGGAGCAAGACATACGGTATGTCGAATAGAGGAGTAGGCAAGGAAGCGGTTGTCCGGGGATAAGGTGGCATCCGTGATGGTCCATTGGCCAAAGGGAAAATCGACAGTCTTGTAATATTTCCAGTCATATGGATTGCTGGTGTCGTACATTTGCACTTTGAAGTTCTGCGTGCACGAGAAGAAGAAGTTGCCATCATCTGAGAACTGACCGGAATATGCTCTGGAGTCATAGTGTATGATCTTGTCGGCAAGACAGGTGTTGGGTATCAGGTCCTGCGCAATGAGCATGTTGTGCCGACGAGCTGTAGGACGGGCGTCAAGACCCAGACGCCGCCAGAGCAAACGTTCGCTGACTGACTTCTTGCGATGACATATCCTCTCAACTCTGGTATCGTTGGATCCATACACGCCTGACTGCATCAGAGAACGTCCGTTGTCACTAGGCACTTTGGGAAAGCGATTTGGATCAAGATTACGACGGCGTGGAGGGCGACGGCGTCGGCGACCGTATGGATCCCGATCGTCATCATCATCTTCTTCTTCCTCCGCGTCGTTGGCGTTGTAGGTGATTATTCTGTAGTTGTGTGATGCTAATATTCGTTGTAGGCCGTTCCTGCCTCCGAGAAGTTGTTGCAGATGTGCTAGCGTTCCTGCGAATGGTGAGCGGGAGTTTCAGAGATGAAAGGAGGTATACTGACTCGCCCTCCGCTCTTGTTCAGTTTCCACCGCCTCGGTCTCTGTTCTTTCGCCTTCATCTTCGTCACCGCCGCCGTCATCTTCGAATACTATTTCGATGTCTCCATCTTGGAAGGATTCGGCTGCATCTAGATGGCTTTGTCAATGTTGCCCGAACTACCGAATAAGCCACTCACCAGTATAATCGTCCGTCTCTGTCTCATCATCCTCTGTGCTTGCAAGAGTACTTTGCTCGGTTGCAGGCTCATATATGTCGTCATCTCCCTCCTCTTCTTGAAAGAGATCTAATATCGACGCATGTAGTCGTGATCCGTCCGCCATTCTGTTTGAGCGGTGTGATCAGAGTTAGAGGAGTAAAGATAGAGAACAACGTTCTCCCCTAGAGTCCATCAGATGAAGGGCGAATCGACTCCGTCAGCTGCATGGTACTACTGGTTCCACGGTCCATCGATATCGGGAGATATTAGACTTATCGCCGATAAAGTTATTCCCCTCATGCCTGATGGGGTATAATGTAGAGATGCCAAGTCCGAGGTCCGTTTGTTTTCACCGTCCATGCCTGTGGTTTGCATTGGTGAACCTCTGGGATGTGTGGAGTTCTTTTGGGTATAGCAACGTTAGAGCATTCACATTGTTGTAGCTTAGGGGTGATGAATGTGGGTAGGAGTACTGGGGCCCATGTATGGGAATGTTCGGACAGACGATTTTGCACAATACGAAAATGTGCATACATATATCATTGTCCTCAGAGCAAACAGTGGGAGCCGTGGAAACTAAGGACGTAGAATTGCGACATAAATAGTACGCCAAGTTTAGTGAGGGAGTCTTCTCGAAGAACATTTAGCTACATATCCTCCATTCGTCAGGTTGTAACGCAGTAAATGCTTGACCCTGAAACGCTTGCTGAATGATTCTCAACTATTCCTCATGACCTCCTGTAGCCGTCACTTGCCAGATGAGTGGAGCTTAGCAAATTTCGAACTGCCTGCACATCGTGGCTTTGGTAAGTGTGGCTGCGATTGCCTTCGTTAAACAGCTTGGCTCCTCATATCAAGTATGCAATGTGCGGGCTTGTTTGTCTTCACCTAAGGCTGGTTTCCATCCCTCTCAATCTTCGTTTTCGACATGCGCCGCGCTACCCAACCAACACATTGTTGACCGGGATGTGTACTAGTAGTAGGATTGTCAGTATCATATAACCAAGCTCTGATGTCTTGCGCAGCTTCTCCGTCTTAAGGGGCTGGAAAGCAAGTAGCACGACCCAAGGCCAGATACGTGCCAATGGTGTCGATCCTGACTCTGCTCTCACTACTGCCATTGATTGTTTGTCGGTTTGCTTTCTCGTGGCCGGCGAGTTCTTCTGAGTTCTGACTTGTGGCTATTTTCTTGTATTCTCCTTTCGTGCCAACTCGACGCAGTATCAATGAGATTGAAAGGAAGGTTTGACTTACTCAGCTTGATGAAGTATCCAATTGCGCCCATAATCAGGAACCCCATTCCAACTGCTTGTGAAATCTTGATGAACTCTCTTCGATCGGCTGCAAACGTGACGTTAGCTTCTTTCCTGTTCTGACGACGCATGTGTAATGTGGAAGTGGTGGTGAGAGTAGCTGCTGCAGCTAAATAATTGAAAGGGCCCAACGAAGATGATCTAGAAGGTCTTAGCTCGGGAAAGGATTACTGAGGTAGCGCTATGCTGAGCACGAAGCGCTTTAACCTCTCCACGAAGTATACCGCACAGAGCTTGGACGGCAACGTCTTCGCTTCTTTCCCACAGAACAATGGATTTGCTCGAACATGGTTTGTGGAGCTGCCAGCGCTCTTCCTGCCATAAATCTTGTCTGAACCATGGTTGCGACCACCGCGAGTCTTCACACCATGTATCTTCCTCTTGACTCTTCCCTGAACACAACGCGAACAGTGTAGCTCGTGTATATGCATTCTCTCCATTGCGCCACAAGGTACAGGACGGGACAACGTAAATGGTGAGCAGGGGCAGGCTGTTTAGCAAGACTCACGCTTTGTGCATCTGTTGAGAAACTGTGTTCCATCCTTGAAGAATTCCTTTGGAATATCAACGAGTTCTTGCATGGTGTCTGACATCTTGGCTGTATATTTTCTGGTTCTGGTTTTGCCTCAACCTCGATTATGTTCGTATGCTGCCTTGTTTCAGGAATGGACGAGAGTGGTGTTGTTGCAACGGCAGGGTCCAATTATCGGTGTTGAGATGTTAGGAAGGGAGAACTGTTTCTGCGTAATAGAAATCGCAATGGTAGTGGCTGTGTTGGTTGTGAGGGTGTGATTGTTCACAAGAGAATCGATCGTGTTCTTGGGGAATGATATGGAGCTGGAGATGGTGCCAAACTGGCCCCAAAGACGAAGTGCGCAGTTGGCCTTCGGCAATGTTTCCACTTTGAGGTGTCTTATACTCCTTTTCGTGTGGGCGACAGCTGACAGTTCTTCTTCCAGACTTGTGTGAAACATAGGACAACAAACATGCACAAGCTACAGGTAATACAGGAGCGATTGTGTGCTGGAAAGAAAGAGTTCATTCAATTTCTGAAGAGAATATGCTAATGCTAATGCTACAAAACTATACTGCAGGCTTTCCATGCTCAGGAAGACATTGCAGTAGTGACAAGATTACGCTCAACCATATACCAATGCTCTAACTTCAATACTCTCTCGTCCAGGCGCGCCCTCTGGTGTTCTAGGGTCAATGAAAGCAGTGTGTGGTACTCTCTGTCCGACACCAGCCTTGCTATCGAAACACTTCAAGAACAATCTCTCGTCGTTCTTCATGCCAGACCAGTAGTAAAACTTTTGTCCCGGATTGTGTCGTACAGCTGCCGTCTCGCCCGTCCTATGTGGATATCTATGCTCGACCGGCACAAGATCGTTATCGTCTGTGGTTTGTGCCGAAGCAAATCCAAGTGGTGACGCTTGAACAGGTCCGTTCAGTGGTCGCCAGACGTTGATGATGCGGTAGCGACCTTTGAGAAGCTCTTCGGCATCTTCAGGGTTGTGAAGCTTGACGCGCCATTCTGTTGAACGAGCTGTTTGGTCGACATGGACTCTCGTCACGGGTGCTCGTGGAGCATCTGGGTGAGATCTCCTAACTGTATGGTCGAAAATAGTAATCTTGTGTGCGCCAGGCACATTATCAAGGAGCACTTTTTCGACTTCAGGATAATACACTTTCTTAATCTGCTCATCATCCGTGAAGTCCTTTTCCTCTGATGGAATGTTTTGAACCACTTGAAAAGCGTCTTTTTCAAGATGATATTCTGATTCATGCCCTCGAATGTCGTTCATGTTGACTTCAACAGCATTTTGAGTATAGTTGCGCTGTGGAGAGCCGTCGGTAGGCACCTCTACAAAATTCCATGGTTTACTGCCATCAGCAGGGTCTTTAAAAAAGTTGACAACTGTTTTGACGGGACCGCGAGGGATATAAGTTGGGTCATTGGAGACAGTGATGCTATTGGGGTTGGAGTTAGTCACTGTTTCTGTCGTTGTCGCCATATTGATGGGTAGCTGATGAGTGGATGAAAATTGTCAGTCAAGAGGGTTTTGAGTGATGAAGTGAAGACCGGCTATCGACCCACCTGCTGGCCTGTATATATAGATTCGTCAAGCACTCTCTTACTAATTTACAATTTGTCAGACTGTGATTCCCGAGTGATGGCGACATCCCCGAGAATGATCGAGACAAACCAAGTCCCCAAATCGGCACAAACGTCATGCTGTTTTTATGCTTTCCCCGCATAATTTTCTTGCTGTGACATGATCCATTGGCTCAGCTTTCTAATCACGGTTTTATGCCTGAGGCTGTCGAAGCCGAGAGGGCGGACTGTGATCACAACTTGAACTGTTCGGGTATTTGAGGCCGAGAAATTTGCCACAACAGCTCAGCATGTCATTCCTCAGTACAAGTAAATCTCTCAAAGGGGTATCTGTTGTTGAACGTAAACACACATACAGCATCATCTGCCCACTTCATCCCAGCAACTATGCTCATACACTCCTTCAGCGTCATAGTCTTCTTCACTCTCTTCACTCAACATCTGCACTCGGCGGCAAAGGTGCCATTCCCCCAAATTTCTCATAGAATTCAAGTGTCATGGCAGCAAGGAACACAGGAATTTCCTTCCTCTCCTTGACCCAGTAGTCTACCGTTCCACCGATCTCTTGCCCAAAAGCACTGTTCGTGCCGCCTCCTATCTTCATTGTGCCCTTCTCACCGTCGAATTCAATGTAGTCCTCTCTATCATCCTCCTCCTCTTCCTCCTCTCCCTCCTCTCCACCAGCAGTGTAGTACATTGAACGCACCTTAACTTTACCATTGGGTAAGAAGGTCACACGATAGCCCAAGATACTGCTAATGACATCTCGAAATTCGGCGGCTTTCTGTGTCCAGATCTCTCGTTGTCGCTTCATGCGCTTTTCTTTGTCTGCTACAACCATTTCCATATCCTTTAGATCTAGCTTAAGAGCATCATAACTGCTGACTGGTATGACCTTGACTTGGCTCATAGCAACACTATCGCCTCGAAGCTGCCTCATCAGGTCTTGGTTCTCTTGCTTGAGCGTCCGCAGTGTTGAGGCCTTTGTTGCCTCATGCTGAGCTGTCGGATTGTCCCGCAACTCCAGGATACGGGTTGAACTGGAAGCACGAAGAGCCTTAAGCTGTGATTTGGTCGCTTGTAGCTCCGTTGCCAGTAGCTGAGATTGTGATGTGACCTTCTGCAAGGCAACTTGAAGGTTCTTGTTCTTCCGAAGCACGTGTCCGTACTGGCCATCTTCAACCTCTTGGCTTTCTGCTCCGCGTTTCTGGCCTGTCTTAGGCCCTAAAGACTGAGCTGCAGTGGCAACAGACTGAAGCGCTGCCATCTCGCTGTGAAGTTTGGTGATCTCTGATCTATGCTCTTGGAGAAGAACTTCTAGTCTTTGAGTCTGTTCAATGTGTTGCAGATTTTCGGATCGTTGGGCACGCACCGTTTCTTGAAGGAGTTTCACCTTTCGTATCCTCTGCGCCATCTTCGCAGCTCTAGCCGCTGCTATTCCCTCATCGTCCTGAATATCATCCTGGTTTTCTCCACTTTCAGCAGTTGGTGTAGTCTCTACCATATTCACATCGAAATCAAGAAGATCTGGATCCTCCGTCTCAACTTTCTCTGTCCTCAACTGCTCCTCTTTCTGGAAGGTTTCCAGTTGCGCTCTAAGGTATTCAACCTCTTTCTGGGCAAGCTGTCTCTGCCGGTCGATTCGTCTGAAAGCCTGTGTATCGACAGGGCCATCCTCGATGGGTGCACTTTCTGCTGCCTTTACGTTCTCGAGCTCGAACTTCAACACATTTCTCTCCGACTCCATGGCTCTAAGGGCCTCATCCTTCCCCACAACTTCAGCCTCGGCGGCCCCCAGTCTTTCGAGGAGAAGCGCATGCTCTATGCGCTCGTTGACTAGAGCCTTAACGACTGCCTCTGGGGTTTCGAACTCCTTTTGACCTTCCTCACCCTCCTTCTCAAGCAGCGATGTCCATATCCGCTTTTCGTCTTCGAGAATCTCCTTTTGTATTTCCAACTCATTCGCCCTCCTTTCTACTTGCTCCAACGATTCGATTTTGACTTGTAGCGCCCTCTTCTCCTCTACCACTAGATTCACGCTTTTTCGTTCAGCTTGTAACCGTCGTATTTCGGAGCCTTGCTCTCTTATTTGTGTTTCTAATCGTCGGACATAAGCCACCTGCTCGCCAAGTTCGCGCTTGAGCAACTCCAACTCATCACCACCTCCCACTTTGCTGTTAAGCTCGAGCACTCTGTTCTCAAGGGTTTCTGCATCCTTCTCTTTCTGCTGAAGTCGAAAATTGATGTTGTCAAATCTCGCTTTCATCTCGTCGAGTTCGGCAGTTGTTTCTTGCAGTGTTCTTTCGAGTTGACTCCTTTTGCCCTCAACTTCTTCCATCAACATCCGCCTCATTTCTCGTTCCACATCATGCAAGCGGGTTTCGAGGTCTTCTTTCTCCTCTCGAAGTGCATTGTTCTGCCCACGCAAGTCCCTGGTTTTCTTCTCTGCAGTGGCAGCCTCTTCAGCGCCTCTATCTCTGAGCTCCCTGATTTCCTGCAAAGATGATTCATGCTGTCTCACAATCTTCAATCGCTCAGACTCAGCATCTTGGTACTTTCTGAAATCAGCATCGGATCGTGCCTGCGTATCTTTCAGCTCTTTCTCGTGTTGCAATACCAGCATGTTCCGATCTGCAGCAAGATTCTCATTTTCGTAAACGAGTTTGTTGATTCTCGCTTGGAGTACGTGTGTATCGTCTTGATACTTCTGATGCGAGACCACAGAAGCAGGTTGCTGTGGTTGAGGCAGGAGTGACGGGCGACTAGTCGATTTGCGCAACGATTGACTAGCGAATTGCGATTGAGATGCGGATGGTCGTCCTATTGTAGGATTCTCAATTGTTTCGCCTGTAATGATGTCGTAGGGAGTTGAGTTTACTGCTGGAACTCTACCCACAGTGTTTGTACTCGTGCGCAAAGCATTGTTAGGATTGAGACCACTACCTGATAGCGATGTTCGTTGTGACGAGAGCCGCAGTCGCTTTGCAGGAGAAGTCATGTTGTTGGATGCGCAATAGGCGCTCCCAGTGAGAAGACAAGCTTCAGGGAGTGAATTGGATTACATTGGAGAGGCACCGCTTTCACTGTTTACATCTGACTTGATGCATGCGGAAAGTCGCTTCGGTTTTGGATATAGCCGAATCACCATATCACGTGCACACTTTCTGCCCGTCCTTGGACAGACGGCAACTGGAATTTATGATAGTATAACCAAACATTACTCTGAGCTTTCAAGCTTTCAATGCCGGTCACAAAATCTCCTCGTCAGCTATATATGAGCTTCGGCGTCTACCGAAAACATGAAGGCTCAGCGATAATACTACCCACTCACTCGTCACCCGCCGTTACTGACATCAAGCTGCTCTCCAGACACATTTTGTCGTAATCAAAATGCTCGGGTGCTTCTATGGTAACAGCTCTGAAGTGTATGGTCCCATCAACACCGTTCTCGTACATCTATATGGCTGTCTCGGCTACAGATAAGTAATGAGCTCCAGGAGAACCGAAACACAACTCCTCGAGAACGTCACAAGAATATTGAGCTACGAGGATCGAACACTTTGTGCACTTGGCTGGTCCTCATACAAACTACACATCCGCAATCTAACTGTCATCAAGAATGAAAATGCGGCTAGAACAAAGGCTCTATTGGATATGCTTTCGCTGCCGGGCGGTGTACAAGTCACGTTAAGCTCTGATGGAATTTCTGGTGTAACCTCGATGCTGGACGACAGGGTAACTCTGATGTCTTCGTCTGCGAAAATGCTGGCCTTTTGTTCGTATGCTCGGCCGGTGACAGATAACAGGACAACTGTCTTTTTTGTGTCTTCACAAATAGTATCAAATTAAATATGTCTTCACTGGTCAATCAACCCATCTTCTTACTACATGCCTGGCAGATAATCTCGGCAAAGTACCATAAGTACCCACAATGCTTCGCTCCGGCTTTGATTGCCGTCTCCGATCTCTTAAAAAGATTCCGTGCCTGTCTCAGAGGCAGAAACCGAACACGAACAAGACGCAGAGAGCCAATCCAAAGGACAGCACGTAATTTCCAATTAGAAATAAATACTGAAAAGCTATACACAGCAGCAAACCAGAAAACTCTCACATGTTTCTGAGTCAGAACACATCCAAGCCGGAACAGCGAGGTTGAGTGAATGAAAGTACTGTATAGCGAGTCTAGATCCGCACAAGTTCGTGTGTCTGGCAGTGAGGTACTAGAATCCTGCTCACGTCGGTTGTTTTCTCTGAGTACTTCAGCGGCCTTGATGATGATGTACAGTACCATAGATGGGACGTCGACCTTCCCGATACTATAGGTGTCGACAGATCTCAACTTCAGACTCGCCGAGGCTGAACCTCGATGGTTTGACGATCAGTTGAGAATGGAGATACGCTTTACTGTGCGCTGATGACATACACTGTTGTACAGGTACAGCGGACAACTTAAGCAAAACTTATTGTTTGAATAGCCCATTGCCGACCATCGAACTCTGCTTAGACCGTCTGAACATGGCATAGATCACTACAGTATAGATCTTGTCATCCTCCCAAAAAGTGACAAAATCACGCGACT
>Ga0115846_100470_pt1 | contig 19975 bp, 21 predicted proteins | sample InSIn5gowninarea_2_FD_83860 | JGI IMG/M metagenome (GOLD analysis project Ga0115846, IMG submission 83860)
TCGATTATACTAATAGGATAAACAAATCTTTATACTAGGCGACTAAAAGTCAATAGTTAATAACTGTAAAATGATGATTGTTAATGGTTGAACCATTAGAACGTCCTTTATCATCGTATATTCATGCTCAATTTGTTACTGTAAATGAAAATACTTCTGTTGCCGAGGCTGTTAAAATATTACAACCTAAACACGTTGAGATAATTCTTGTTACCTCAAATGATGGTAGAAAATATGTTGGAATTGTAACAGATAGTGATATTTTAGAAAAGGTTGTAATGAAAGGCGATGATTCTGATTTAGTATCTATCAAGTCTATTATGAGCTCGCCAATAATATCATTGCCAAGTTCTTCTACAGTAAAACAAGCTATTGAATTAATGCGTGCTCGTAAAATAAAACATCTTCCTGTTACTGATATTACAAATAAAGAACAAATTATTGGTACAGTAACACAAGAATATCTTGCAGAAGCAATTCGTATTGCAGTTGTTGAAAAAACTTTTAGAAGTTATAGGAAAGTAATAAGGGAACATTACAAACCAATTTTTGCAAATGTAGCTATTATATTGCAATTTTCTGGATTATTGATGGTTATACCTGCTTTATTAGGTACAATTTTAGGGGAATGGAAGTCTTCTATCGGCATTTACATGGCATTTGTAGGAATGTTTCTAACAGGCTATGTTATGAATATAGTAGGAGAGAAAAGTCCACTTAACCTAAAACAGTCATCTATTGTTGTTGTATTAAGCTTTTTTTTATTGAGTCTATTCGGTAGTCTGCCTTATATGTATGTCAATCCATTTTATGATGATATTGATTTATTTTCTCTTTTTGCATCTTCATTTATGGAGAGTACATCTGGTTTTACAACAACAGGCATTTCTACTATATTAAATCCTGAAAATTTATCTGATAGTTTTTCATTTTACCGTTCTTATACTGAATTAGTTGGTGGTTTAAGTTTTATTTATTTGATTATGGCTCTGTAGTATCCAGAAACAAAATTAGCTGGAGTGAAACAATTCTTGGGTAGTGGAGTATTTAGGTTTAAACAATTAATCTCTACTATTTGTATTATCTTTACAGTATATACAGTAGTCGTAGCATTATTAATATTTATTTTTGGAGATGTAAATCTACTTGATTCCGTATCATTAGCTATTACTACATTCACTACTGGAGGATTTGTGCCTGCCTCTAATGCTCTTAATATAGAAGATCAGTTTACTTTATTTGTAATCATAGGTGGAATGATAATTGCAGCATTACCTTTTGCATTTCATTTTGGTATCTTTAGTAAGTACGTACATGCATCAAAGGAACTTAATGAGATTCTAATATTCTTAATACTATTAACTTTCTTTATATTTTTATTTTTATTTATAGAATCTTCATTTTTAGAAAAAGAATGGATTTCTTCCGTATTTCATATCATTAGTGCATCAACAACAGCAGGATTTCAATTTATCGACTTATCTCAAATATCTCTTTATGGAAAATTATTGTTAATTGTAGTTATGCTAATAGGAGGAACTGCCTTCTCTACTGCAGGTGGAATAAAAATAGCCCGACTATTACTAATATTTGAAAAATTAATCAATAAGGAAAAGAAAACTTCTATAAATCATTTTAACAATAGAAATAGACCTACTTTACCACCTTTAATTTCAGCAACTGCAATTCAGTTTCGTAAAAGAATTCAACAACCTTTCAAAATATCTGAACAAGGAAAAGAGACAGCAAAAAACAATAAACAAATAATTTGTAATGTTCCTTTGGATAGATACAAATATAATATTCTCTCTGATAAAGCTTTTAGAGAAGCCTTATTTGTTGTTATTCTTTATATTTCATTTACAATAACAACTGCATTATGTATTTATTTCTTGGAATATACAAACAATCTTAAATTTATTGACGTAGTATTTGAAGATAATGGGAAGATTTGAAATTATAGCTATACTTTACATTTTCATTTCAAAGTTGAGGAGATACTAGAATTAAAATTCTTTTTATCCATAATGAATTAAATTAAAGAAAAAAGGAAATGGTGCAAGGGGATACCAGGAAAGTATTGCATCTACTAATGCAGGTGATGAAGCATACAGTCCACTCTGGAGAATTCAAACTGTAACATGGGAAAATCCATCTCAAGCACAATTTCTAAATACTCTTGGGGAAATAACAGAACATGCAAAACAAGGACATCTAAAGACTGAAATGGCAGGAGTGTTGGTTAACTGTCCATTTGTTGAAACATAGTATTTCTATCTTCTTTTTTTAATTCAAAGTGAAAAATATAATTTGAAATATACAAATTAAAAATAAAACTATAGTTAAGAGCAAGATAATAATAATAATAATATTTTCATATTAGATATGAATAAAAAGATAAAAATAGCAGTTGGAGGGATTATTGCAGTTATTGCTATAGCTATAGCAACATATACAATTTCTCCATTGTTTATTAATACCTCAATAGATGAGCCGCTTCCTGATACAAGCCCAAAGGTGGGTTTTGAAGAATTTATGAAATTGAGCGAAGATGAAAGAGCTGCTATTGGTAAGGATATGTCACAAGAAGAAAAAAATAACATAATGAGAGTCTTTGCACAAGAAAATAGTACTATTGACGATGAAATGGCTATACCAGAGAATCAAACAAATAATATGTTGGCAGGTAATTTAATTGATGCAGGTGATGGTTTTCATATGGCCTCTGGACAAGTAAAAGTATTACAAATTTCAGATGGGACTCAAATATTGAGATTTGAAAATCTTGATGTAACTAATGGACCTGACCTCTATGTCTATCTTGCTACGGATACAACTGCTAAAGATTTTGTTAGTCTAGGAAGACTAAAGGGTAATATGGGAAATCAGAATTATCCAATTCCTGAAAATATAGATTTTGAAAAATATAATACAGTACTAATCTGGTGTCAAGCATTTTCTACATTATTTGGTAGTTCTAAATTGGTCACCACCTAATTTTTTATATATTCAAAATTAAACTTATTTTAACAAGAAATAAGTTTCTAATAATAAAAGCTAAATACTAACTTGTTATATTCTACATTAGACTCTTATTTTGCACCGCTATCGGTATTACTTTGAAGAACCAGTTATATATTCGGGTTAATATTGCTATTTTAAGAATACAACAAATTGAAATCAATCAATGGGGAAATAAACAAAACTACAGCAACTATCGCTAAAACTACTCCTATCAATTTTTTTAAGGTTACTGAACTAAGACGATTTGTATACCTTGCACCAAGGAATCCTCCAATCATAGCAGAAGGTCCCAAAACAATCAAATAAAGATAATTAACCTCATTGTTAATTAAATGTCCAATAAAGCCTGACATACCCATTACTGATGAAATAAGCATATTAGTTCCAACTGCTATTTTTGGTTCAGTTTTCAATATCTTTATCATTGCAGGAAGTCTGATGCTACCAAGAACAAGACCCACCAATCCACCAAGTATACCTACAAAAAAGCCAATTATTGATTGCATGAAAATATCATAAAAAGGAATTTTTTGTTTGATAGTTTTCTGATTTAAATTTAGTCTATTTTTTGTTATTTCTTTATCCTTATTATTCTTGTTAGTATTATTTCTTTTAGTAGTATTATTATCTTTTAACAAATTAAATGAGAATGAGAATGTTATATTTACCTATACGAATCAAAAGAAATGATGAATCTAATCGTAAACATCTTAATAAATTAATAATTGATTATCTTATGAAGCATAAAATTTTGGGTGCTACAGTATGGAATGGTTTTGATAGTTTTGGTAAAAGAAGAAGGTCGACTGTAACAATCGAAGGAATAACAATCAATATGCCATTGGTAATTGAAGTTATAGATGAAAGATCAAAGTTAGAATCATTATTGCCTGATTTGAAAACTAGGATTGATGATAATGGTATTGTAACTATTCATGATGAAGTAGATGTTATTTAATAAATGTATTTACAAAATTTTTTTATAAAATTAAGTCATTTTTTAATAGAACTAATCAAAAAACTTTGGCGAAATTCATCATATAATTGGGTTAAATCATTTAGTGGGTGTTAAATGGAAAGTTCAAATTAACACCCACTATGAATACTTAATCAACAGTATACCAAACTGTTTGTTAAAAATTAAGTATTAAAGAATAAAAAGATTGTTGTAGTTTGGATGATTTCAACTGGTATCAGTTATTCGTATATTGGTGAATGACCTTGCAAACTTTTCCCCAAAATCTTTCTACCTTTGTACTGTGATTCTTTTGAGTGAATTTTCTTTTTCTCTATTCTATCTTTTGTTTTATCTCCAAACTTTTTATCATCATTTGTTATTGTTGTAGATTCATTATCTTTTAGATTATTTAGAATATTATCATTGCTAACAAAAGTATAATCTTCTTTGTTAGAATCCTTTCTTATTATCCTAATAGTTTCCTTTTTTTTCTTACCTATTTTTAACCCAATATTTTTGTTATTGCAAATTACCAGTTTACGTTATTTCAAAAATAAATGATGAGTAGTAAATGATATTGAATCATTTTGAATTAACAATATATACAATACAATAGAAACGCATGTTATATCAGGGATTGATAAAATGTAATAATATTTTTTTTAAAATATAAATATAAAATATAAAGGTTTTTATCATGAACAAGATTTTGGCTAATTTGTTAGGTATACTCACATACAACACTTATTTTATGAACGGAATTAGATTGTTAGAATGAAAACTATATTTTATTTTTAATCTTTAAACAATATTAAATGGTAACAAAATTTTATTAGATATACTATCTAATTTTAATAAAATTGTTAAAACAGATAAAGTATTTTCATATATGAACAAAATGATTGAGAATAATACTAAATCCTTGAATGATAAATCTTCTAATCTAATATCTGATTTTAATAACCTTAAAAATAAAATAAAAGAATATTTTCCTAAAGTAGAAGAAAATCTAATTTTAGATATTCTTAGAATACAAACTAAACAAAAGGATTGGATTGGCAGTACTACAATAGAAATACAATATATTGATAACATAGATTTAAAGAAAAAGAAAGACAAATTGTATGATAGATACAATATGCTTCCTATAGAAAAAGATGATAGAACATTACGGTTCAAAGCAAAAGGAATGTATCTACAAAATATGGAAGAACTACTTGAGATGGATTCAGAAATAGAATTTATAAGTGGAGAATCTGAAGTTACGGAAAAAGAGCAATACCCTTCAACTCATTAACCAAACAAACTAGAATAATATTTATCCTGTAATTATTAAACTTACTAAATAATTAATTTTCTCAAAAAGTTGAATTATTTTATAATTGTAGGTTAAATTATAAACGCAGATAAAAATAAAATCTTATATTAATCTCTTATAAAAGAATGATAATCTATGTTGTTGTTAATTCTTTTTGATATGCTTTCTTAAGCCATATAGGCGTAATTATTGTTGTGACTGCAACCATAACAATAATTGCAGTATAGGTATCTCCAGATAATACTCCTGATGTTGCACCAACTCCTGCTATAATTAAACCTACTTCTCCTCTAGATACCATCCCTATTCCAACTCTCATGGCTTTGTTCTTATCATTTTTAAGAAATATCAATGATGGTAATCCACAACCAACAATCTTTGTAGCTATCGCTACAGAAATCATTATTCCAGCTATAAGCAATACATCGAGATTAATTCCTCTTAAATCAACCTGTGCACCAATTATAGCAAAAAATAATGGAGCAAAAATAATTTGCAATTTATGAACATATTCTTCCACCTGTTTTATTAATCGAGTACTAGCAACTGCCATTCCAATTGCAAAGGCTCCAACAATAGGAGAAAGTCCTACAAGAGCAGCAATTCCGGCAGCTCCAAAAAAGATTGCAGTTGTAATTCCTTCTATGCTACCTTGAGATTTCCATAATCTTTCTCTATGAAGTATTCTTGGAACAATTAAAATTGAACTTATCAATAATGCTACAAATAATCCTAAAATTTTTAAAATCAGAAATGTGATTTCCATTATATCAGGTGTTGTATTGCCTGTTTGTAACATTGTAAGGACTACGGATAAAACTGCTATTGCTAAAATGTCATCTACTATAGCAGCACCTAAAATCAATCTAGCCTCTCTAGTTTGCATCTTTCCTAACGATGTCAAAACTTGAATAGATATTGCTATACTAGTAGCTGTTAATGCAGTAGCTATCAAGAGTGTTTCAAGGGCATCTAAACCGTATAAAGAAAATATGATATAACCAACAAAAAATGGAGCAATGACACCTAGTGCACCGACTGTAAATGAACTTGCACCTCCCCGAAGAAATTCTCTTGGAGTTATTTCTAATCCAGCAACAAATAATATTACTATTGCAGCCAATTCTCCTATATGGCGTATTGTTTCATCAAGAATAACTAATGGTTCTCCATTAAATAATGGCAATCCTCCTAATGCATAAGGACCGATTATAATTCCAGCTAATATCTCTCCTAATACTATTGGGAGTTTAATTCTATGAAAAAGCTCTGCAAATATTTTTGCAGAAAATAGCAATAAAGAAAGGGAAATTATTACATGTATGAAAATTGTTGAAGATTCGGTACCTACAGCCATGATGATTAATAATGTTATAAAAATTGTAAACGTTATAAAAAGTAATTATTAAATTTTAGAATCGCAATTAAGATTTTCTTCTAAAACTAATTAATGACAATAATAATATTAAAACAAACTCTTTGGAATATCGTCTTCTTCCTCATAGTAATAACCAAGTATATTGTCTATTGTTTCATCCAAACTGGTATTACTTTTTATTAAGACAACAACAGTTTTGTCTATCTCAAAAATGAATAACAATCTTATTTTTTCATATTCAAAGATTTTCCATTTGAATTTACCCAATATGTCATTGGTAATACTCTTTTCATTATCTGCTTTGAATATATCTTTAAAATTAGTAGATATGTTTTCTACAAGTCCTTTTTCATTGCCTATATTTTTAGCAACACTTAAATCATTTACTTCTCCTTTTGAATTTATTGTAAAAACAGCAAATATATCATCTTCAACCTCTACTAAGTGTTTAATTTTGTCATAACTTGTATCAATGCCCATTTGAAAATGTAACTATATAACATATTACATTTAATTCTAACAATAAATTAATTTGTAAAAAAAAGCATATAATTTAAATATTTTAGAAGGCTACCTAACTTTTTAGTTATTGTTAAAACCTTCTAAAATGTTTTAAAATAACTATCTCAAACTCAAATAAATGTTTTAAATTTATATGTATTAAATTAAGGTTTTATTCATACAATGAAAGCCAAGTTTATTTTAACCAATATCATATTTATGATAGTAATGATTATTCTATTAACCTCGTTAAATACTACTAAGCTATCTTATTCTCAGTCTAACACTGATTTCTTAACTTTTGAAAACCCATTATCAGGTGTACAATTTCAATATACTGATGAATGGATTCAAGAAGGTTCTTCTCTCTTTGGTGCTGAAGCTGAATGTTCAAGATTACCATGTATGAAGTTACCAGAAATATCAACTAGTGTTTATCCTATTGTTACAGAAGACTTTATACTTGAAAATCATCTTAAAGAACAAATTTCTTATCATAATACTTCACAAGGATATACTCCTATTGCATTGAATGAGACAAAAATTGGAGAAAAGAAAGCATTACAATATGTATATACTACAAAACCACCATTTCTAATGGAAGAAATATCCAATGAACTTATGAACTATGAAATATATACTACTGAAGGCATAAATCTCTATAAAATATCTTTTACAGCTATTGACGATGAAAATCTTGATAAATATCTACATTCATTTAAAAATATTATAAATACTTTTACAATAACTAAGTAGAATGAATTTTCACTTTAGATGTTTGTTTTTTTATTATGCTAAACTTACCAAAATTTCTTTTTTCTACTGATAATTTACAAATAAACAAGTCATTAAATACTCTATATTATAAAATACTTAGAAGGATTTTATCTTGTTTTCAACAAACTTTGTAGTTCCTACGTATCTTGCCTCATCACAATCGTTTATTCAAGATTTTGCAATAATTATGATTGTTGCTGCAATTGTACTTCTTGTCACTTATAGGTTAAAGCAACCTATGGTTATAGGCTATATCTTAGTCGGCATTATTATTGGGCCTCATACTCCTCCTTTTAGTTACATAACCGATATTGAAACAATTAATGCAATTGCAGAATTAGGAATTATTATGTTACTTTTTGTTATTGGTACTGAATTTCCAATATCAAAACTTAAATCAGTAGGTAAAATATCTGCAATTGTAGCATTATCTGAGACATTAGGAACTCTTGTTATATCATTTTTTGTAGCGCAGACTTTGAATTTTTCTTATTATGATTCTTTATTTATTGCACTTGCAATGTCAATTACAAGTACAGTAATAACAATAAGAGTATTGCAAGAACTAAACATGGTAAATGACAAATCTACTACTTTACTATTGGGAATATCTATAGTTGAAGATATTCTTGCTATAACTATTCTTGGAATTTTACAGTCAGTGGCTATACAAGATATTGGTTTTGGTAGTGGTAATATTGAAGGTGGCGGCGAGGTAAATATGTTGACAATAGTAGTATCACTTGTAATAGTAGGTTTATTTATAGGAGGTATTCTGATATTTGGTTCTAGGTATCTTACTCCTTTAATAGACAAAATTGGAAAAACAAATAATTATGCATTATTCTTACTCTCGATATTAGGACTAGGTTTTGGCCTAGCAGTTTCTGCTCAATTATTAGGACTATCTAGTGCTACAGGTGCTTTCTTGGCTGGAGTGTTAGTTGCTGAATCAAAACATTCTTCACTTGCCAGAGTAATTACTGTTCCTTTACGGGATTTATTTGCTGCAGTATTTTTTATATCTGTTGGAATGTTAATGGAAATTTCTGCCATAGGTACTTTTATTGTACCTGCATTAATACTTATTATGACATCTTTTGTATCTAAATTATTTATAGTAACTGGGATTTTGATTAAAACAAAATATAATAATATTACTGCATTGAGAACAGGATTAGGAATGGCAATGGCCAAAGGTGAACTATCTTTAGTTGTAGTAAAAACAGGATATGATTCTGGAATAACTACATCTGTTTTATTGCCTTTGGTTGGGGTTATAACCATGATTACAACATTTTTAACACCATATATTATCAAATTCGGAAAGCAATTAGGAAAAACATAATAATATATTTATTGACATTTATCTATTGATTAAACTCTTTCAATAATTATTTTATTTTGGAAATTTAATTAAGTAATAATTTATAATGATAACAAAGTCATCAGCATTAATATAACTGAACCAAGAGCAACTGTTAAAATCATAAATGGAAATCCTATTTTGAACCAACGAATAAAACTTATTTTATGTCCATATTTTAATGACATACCTGCAGCCACAACACCGGCACTAGAACCAATCAAAGTACCATTTCCACCAAAATCAGCTCCCAATGCTAAAGCCCACCAGAGAGGACTAATATCCGAACTTCCAAAAACAGAATCAATAGTATGACTTGAGTTTAATGTTTCTATAATTGGAACCATTGTAGCTGTGAAAGGGATATTATCAATAAATGCACTAGCAATTGCAGACATCCAAATGACAGCATGAAATGTAAGCCAAGGTTCTCCACCTGTTATGCCTATTAAAATTTTGGCTAGTAATGATATAAGTCCAACTTCCTCCAAAATGCCAACTACTACAAAAAGGCCAGCAAAAAAGATTAAAGTTGCCCAATCGACTTCTTGTAAAACTTTTTCAACATGAGCTCTTGTAACAATTAGAAGGATAGCCGCTCCTCCCAATGCAATAATAGAAACTTCTATTCCTATTGTTCCCTGAATAATAAATAGGAAAATTACCCCAGCTAAAACTATAATACAGCTCTGAAGCAATGATTTATCTTTTATTAATGATTCTTCATGTACGCTTTTAAATTTTCCAGCAATGCTTATTGTATTTTTTAATTCTTTTCTAAATATTATTTTCAATAGGAATACTCCTAAGAGAAAAGTTACAAATACTGGAGGTGCCATGTTAATAAAAAAAGAATTAAAATCAATATTTGCTGCTGAACCAATAATTATATTTGGAGGGTCACCAATAAGAGTAGCAGCTCCTCCGATATTAGATGCAAGAGTTTGACCCAAGATAAAAGGGAGAGGAGAAATATGAAGAACTCTAAATATTGATAGAGTAACAGGCACCATTAACAAAATGATTGTTACATTATCAACAAACATCGAGGTTACTGCAGTAAATGTACAAAGAATTAACATTAACTTCCATAAATTACCTTTCGATAATCGTATAGCTTTAACTCCAACCCAATTAAAAATACCTGTTTCTCCTAAAACAGCAACTATTATCATCATTCCTAAAAGTAATCCGATTGTATTGAAATCAATTACTTCAATTACAAAATGCAAAGCATCTTTTGGAATAATAATTCCTAATAGCAAGCTTGCAATCAATAAAATTAAAGCTCCAAAAATTGCAATGGATGTTCTATGAATTATTTCTAAAGAGAGAACTACATAAATAGAAACCATAACTATAGATGAAAATAAAATCATTGGTGAAATTTTTATTTCTAAGAAATAAGGAATTGTAAAGATTACAATAGCAAATAAACTTACAATTAAAATTGAAAGAATATGTTTATCCATTGATATACTCATCTCATTTTATTTAACATTAATTGTCAGAATATGATAAGTCATGATTTGTCTATATTTCTTAAATAGCCTTTTATAAAAGATTCACTTGTGAAGTTATAATTTAAAGGTCGATAGAAAAAGATGATGTCATCCTCTTGATTTTCTATTTTGATATATTATTTTTAATGATGACGTATAATGCAATTTTTACACATTATTTTAAAATCCTCAATATTTTCAATTGAGCTATCAATATATGCTACTAATTTTCCACAATTGTTACAATGTATTTCAGTCCATCCAAGGTATTTTCCAGAAATTATTACATTATAAAATTCAGGCTTATTGCAATTACAAACATTATCATTACGATCTAATATTGTCGTACAGTTAGGCATATGTAATGATATTTGATGCTGGCAATTTTTACAAATTAAATTAACATCTACTTCAGACTCATTCATAATTTTATAATAATCAGTCTTGAAAATAATGGTTACCAATTAAATTATTGATTAGACTTTAATTTACTAGCGAAATCATTTTCGACTATGTCTATCTGAGCTTGAGGAACAGTTAAATCTAATCCATGTTTTTGAAACATATCATATATATTTTTTCTAATTTCAGATTGTAGTTTTTGGTATTCATTTGGCCTTTTGGTATATGCTCTTAATTCATATTTGACACCATAATCATCAAAAGTTTTAAGAATTACATAAGGCTCTGTTGTTAATGAAATAGCGCTAGATGATGATGATAGTATTCCTTCTGTCATCTTTGCAGATTCTATCAGTAATTGCTCTATCAGTTTTCTACTATTATTATAAGTCATAGAAATCTCTACTGTTATTGCAAGAACATCTAATCCACTATAATTTACTATTTGTCTTTGTAATAATGTCTGATTAGGTATAGTTACTAATTCATTTCTAACTGTCTTTATTTTAGTATATAATAAAGTTATTTCAACTACATCTCCAACCAACGTTTCATCCTCTGTTGTTCGAATTCTATCTCCCAGCTTAAAAGGTCTAGATGATAATAACAATATTCCTGCTATTGCATTGCTTATTGTATTTCTTGAAGAAAAACCAATAATTGTACCGGCAGTTACACTTATTGCACCAGCAGCAACTCCACTTAGAGATGAAAATTGGAAAAGAATTATTGTAATTGTAATGACAATTATTACTAGTTTTGTAATTGAATTGATTCCCTTTAATTGTCTTTTATCAAGTCCTAAAGAGTCTGCCGCCTTTTTAATCAAATGTTTTATTAAAAAGTATAGCGATACTGCAACACCAATGCCTACGACTAATATAATAATATCATTCCAAAAGTTTTTAGATGTAGATGATGGCGAAAGTGTTGTATCTAATTTAATTGGTTTATCTTCTTGCTGCTGATTATTACCTTCATCAGTGGAAGTATCTCCATCATTTTCATTCACCAAAATTTCCAAATCTTCTTCTTGTGCTCCAACTGTTAACTCTTCTAAAATAGAAAAAGTAGTTATTAAAAATAAAAGTAATAGGAAAAAAAGACTTAAGAAATCGTCTTTTTCTTTTATTATATCTTTCAATAATAAATCCATATAGAGAATTGGAAATAATTGTTTATTATAATATATAGGTATGAAGTAGATTTTATTTTGAAAGCATTAAACTAATGGATATATAGTAAATTTCCAAATAGTATATATCTACAAGTTGATTAATTCCGATGGTAAATCATTCTCATTTTTTAAGGAAATTTTTATTCGTATTAAAAACCTTCTAAAGTCAAAATCATCCACTTTTACAAAATCTATACTTTTCTATCCAATAGTATTTTCATTAATTGCATTTTTAGGTTTTTTATTAACTTCTAGAATTGATGAAAGCTTTAGCAATGAATTTAATATTGATACACCTTTTGTAAGCTCAATAATTTTTACAGGTAGTGCAGATTCTGCACGAAGCATTTTATCTGCTATTGCTGGAGGATGGACAACCATATTAGGTGTTGCATTTTCTATTACCCTAGTTACACTACAGCTTTCTACTTCAAGATATACATCTCATTTAGTAAATAAATTTGAAGAAGATAGAATCAATAAGCTAACCCTTGGTTGGTTTATCTCTGTAGTTTTGTATTCACTGTTAGTATTAAAATCAGTAAGAACTGAAGAAGGAAGCATCGAGATATTCATACCAATAGTAGGAGTAAATGTAGCTATATCAATTGCTTTAATAGGGCTATTCATCTTTGCTCTCTATTTATCTAATATTAGTTCTTATCTCAAGCCAAAAATTTTAGTTTCGAAATTAATATCTCAAATAATTCATTCTATTCAATCTCAAGGAAAAAGAAATTTTGATACTGAATTATTACAAGAAATTTATGAACAAGAATTACCAGTAGAAAGAAGAAAAAAGATAGTGGAAATAAAAGCTAAAGAAAATGGAATACTTCGTTATATAGATTGGAATAGTATATCATGTAGCCTTCAAGAGACTTTTAAAAATTCAAGAAATAAAGATATCTCTCTTGAGTTTACAAAGTCAATTGGAGATTGGATAGAAACTGGAAATACATTAGTCATAGTTTCTGAAACAAATAAGGATAAGAATGCAGGAGAAGAAGAAAGTATAGAATATTCTCTCATAGACAATGATAGCTCAATAGATAACAAAATACAAAATAAAAATAATAAAATGAAATATAAAAAAAATCTTATCTCTGATTTTCAAAATCAAATACTTTCATCATTTGATATAGACAAAGACAGAGATATTTCTAGAGACACAATGTTAGGAATAGAATTGTTAAGAAATCTTGCTATAAAATCAGCTAAAAAAAATGATATTGATATATCAAATTCTTGCATAAGCGGATTATTTAGAATATTAATATTTTTGTTGAAAGAAGAACAAGATTATTTTGGACTACCATTTAGAATAAAAATAAACTCAAAGAATGAAAATAAAACAGACACAAAAGAAAAATTCAACAAAAAAAATAACAACTATATTTTTGATGATGATGATAAAACTGCTATAACATTTTCCTCATCTAAAAAAGATAAAGATACAAATACAATAATAATGATAACTATTAAACCAAAGGAAGAACGTCTTTCTAACGTAATACTTTCAGATTTATCTATAATAAATAATATGGCTAATACAGCAGAAAACATACCTATTATCAAACATATTCTTTCAGAGTATATATCATTTAGTAAAGAATTACTAGAAAAGGAAAAGAATGATGAGTTTTATTTAATTACCAATTGGTATTCTAAGATGTTACTATCAACTTCTTGCAAATCATTGCCAAAAGAATTTTATCATGAACTATTCATTGTTCCATTATTGGATTTTCAAAAAAATTTACTACAGAATTATTCACATATAAAAAACGGTTTTGATATCTATATGAAGGAGATATTCCATAAATAACAAAAAAAACTTTTGTTTTACTGCATGTTCTTTCTTAAGCTAACAATTTTCATTTTTATAATTATTTTATTGTAACACTGTATGCATATAATACATAACCACCAGCGTGTTTAGAGGTTTCTGGTATCGATGTTGAAGTAGCAATGAGTAAATAATTTCCTTTAGGCAGGTTAATATTATAAATATTTTCTTGATTATTTACTTTATCTAAATTTCTAAAGACTTTAACTGTATTTCCATTCATCTGGTAAGCAGTAACAAACAGTGTTAATGGCTCAATTCGTTCAGGATATCCTTTAACAATAAATTTTACTTGAGAACCATTATTTATTGAGATGGAATTTTGATTAGAAAAATGTTTTGTCAAGTTTTTGATAGATAAATCAGATTCATTAAAAGAATATCCCTCTCTATATTTATAATTAATTAACTTTCCGTTATAGTAAGTATTGTTATAATTAAATATAATATTGGGAGGTAAAATATCTGACACAATTTGGGCTTGATTATTATTCATTTCAATATTGCTATTTTGTGAATCGGCAATTTTGAATGTGTTTTCATAACTAATTAAAACCATGAATAGTATTGTAGAAATCATTGGAATAATAACCACCCACTTAATTTTTGATTTGATATTCATTGCTAGAATTAATATATGATATAACATATAAAAAAGTAGAATCTTTTGCTGAAGCTAAAATTTTTTTACCTACCCCCTCTCCGTAACTACTCTTCTTAAATTTATAATACTGCTATTTTCTTTCAATAAGTGGATGTCAATAATATAACAAATAACCAAATTAATTATTCTCAATCACAAACTAGCGTTAATCAATTACCAAAATTTACTACAGCAAATAAACTGTTAGTTAAAGATAAGATTTGCATTGAATTATCAACATATAATACTAAAAAGAAAAAACAAATAATAGAACTAACACTAGGAGATAAAATTTGTATTGTTAAACCTCATACGGATTTGGTTTGTGATACTATTGTTAGAGGTATAATACCAAAAAGACATAATGGTCTTGAATCTCCCGCTGTATATGTATTGGTAGCCGACAACAAATTTGACTTTTACAATATAGTGGAAATAGCAAATACAAAATATCAAATATTGGATAGAGTTTTAGAAAATGTAATAGTAAAAAGAATATTTACAATTTATCAATTGGCAGAATCTTTAATAATGGATTTAGAAAAAGATATAAAAAAATACAAATCCAAATTAGTAATTATAACAGGTGACTTTTTTCTTTATACAGATTCACAAACTGCAAAAGAAGAAAAAGACTGGTTATATCCTCAAATGATTAAAGCAATCACAAAGATTAAAGATTCTATTATCCTTGTCTTTTCTCCTATAAAGTTGCCAGGTTTAATAAATTACAAATAGATTATATGAAAACAAGATATAACTAATTAAAAAAAATTATTTAATCATATTTTACTGATGTATAAAAAACCACTAAATACTAATTCATTAAATACATTACAGTTGAAGGTCATATTAGATGAAGATACAGATAAAGTATATTTAAAGCGTTTTAATATATCTCCAGATAAAGTAATACATTCTATAAAAAATCCAGATAGTAATAAAATAATCAAGCTTCAAACTTATCAAGTAATATACGTTCTAAAAAAATTTGACAATTACTATCTTTTGATAGATGCTAGAAATGAAACCGCCGGGGGGGGGGAAATAAAGATAGATAGCGCGTTTATTATAGGAGAACAATTAGTACAAAATATATCAATTGAAAATCCATTGGCCGTTCTTGAACTATTTGCAAATGAATTGGGTTATCAGCTAGAAATTGGCGACCATACAGGTAAATTTATCCAAATGCAGAAATAAAAATTCCACATAGTTATACTAGCAAAAAAAAGAAGATATTATATAATACCGTCATAACAGATGATGGAAGGCTAATCAATGGAACAGTTTTGTTGTCTCTAGTTGCGGATTCTAAAGTTATTGACGAAATTGAACATATAAATATATTTTTCTTCTATTGCATAAGTCTAAATAAATATATGTATTATCTAAAGTCAAATAAATTGATATGATACAATACCTTTCAAATTAATAATAAGCTTATTTTTCTTGGATTCAAGTATAATAAAAAACTTGTTATGCAGTTTGAACCTGTTACACTTGAGGATATATTATCTAGATGGAGATAGTGTATCCTAGATACCTGTATGTAAGTTGAGAGTGGAATCGTCCATGTAGTAGGGTTCTACTACCTTGTATTTAGCTTTTATTATTAGAAACTTAATTTAGTTTAGTTCTTATGATGCTTATTTTGTGTTTATGATGGTGGTGGAATGAATCCAATATCTTTTAGACATTGTATTACAGCTTGTATTTCAGGATCGCTGATACTTACAACGGCTGTGTTAATTTAAGGAAATAGATTTAGCTGTGAATGTTCTTATTCTGATGTTATGGTCATAACATTTGAGAGAAAGAGAACATCCACAGTTATAGTAATGTACTCTTTGTATTTGTATTTTCTTGGATTGAGTTTAAGAAATACATCCAAGGCGTTAGTAATTTTCAGAGATAAAAAAAGGAGTTACGTGTCTGTCTGGAATTGGATTCAAAGATTTGGTTCTTGTCAGGTCTATAAAAGGAAAAGAATTTCTGCATTCATAATTGATGAAACCGTTATTCAAATTGGTTGGAAACACCATTATTTGTGGATAGCGATGGAGCCTGTACATAAAACATTACTTGGAATACACATTTCTGAGAATAGAAATATGCTTGTTGCTGAAAAATTTATTAGATCTCTTGTATTCAAATATGGAAGACATACAGTCTATTCTGATGGTGGTACTTGGTATCCAGAGGCTTGCAAGATACTGAGATTGAAACACTATTTACACTCACCATTAGAAAAAAGCCTTATCGAAAGAGTAATTCAATATTTCAAAGATAGAACTGAATCTTTTGATGACTACTATCCATGTAGTAGTAAAAGGAAAGATTGTGATAATGGTCATGTGTATAACTGGATAGAACTATTTGTATCAATGTACAATAATACTAGAATAGCAAAGAATAATTCTATTGTAACAAAGGAGGAGATAATCTCTTAAGTTAACTGAGCCCTTACAACTTTTAAATTAAGTTCAACTGCTAATTCTATGGCACCTTCTCCTTCCTGATCTGCTAATGCGTTACAGAATTCAGTAAGACCCCATCCAACACCTGATAAAAATCCTAAGAAATTATCTAATGATGTGTCACTTAGTTTCTCTTCAAAACATTCTTCACAAGTCGTTGGACCATTTTCATTGTTATTGCCACTTTCTTGTTGTCCTCTAAAGATTCCAGTTAACTCATTGTCATTGTCGTTAATACAGATATTTACGATATTTCTTTCCACGTTTAACAATGGTTCACCGTTGTTGTTGTTAGTTAATGCATTCAATGCTTCTTCTGGTGTCAATTGTTGAGCTTCAGTTTCAGATGTATCAAAATGGTTATTTTCACTTTGTCTTTGAATTTGTTCCTGATTTATACCATTGATATTGACGTTTGTATTGTCACATTTAGCACTTTGGTAAATTTCTCCATAAGCAGTAAAAGAAGATATTCCAATAATTCCTACTACTAATATACTAGCTAAAAATAATGCATTAGTATTTATTGTTAATACTGATTTACTCAATGTTTAAATATGTTATACTTTATTATATCTGAAATTCGATAGATAATTACGATTCTTTAAGTATAAAAATTAGATATATCGGTCTTTAGAAATTTAATATAATAATATGATTAGAGAATATTTTAAACATAGACAATTTTAAATTGTTATTACGATGGGAGTAATACCGATATCGGTTCTAAAATAATGGTATAATATTGCAAGGCTTAATTTCCTTAGATTAATCTTTTTATGTAACTAAATGTTTGTATATTATATAAATATCATTTTACTATGGATAAAGATAGCATAAAAAGATAAAGTGTCTTTTTCAACATATACACACATAATAATCTTACTAGAAATCTTCATTACCTACATGGTCTTTATGGCTTGATGATAATAATATTTTTTGTAAATTCTTAATTAACTCATTTTGTTCATCCATCTTTTTATGCATTTGATTAACCAATATGTGTTGTTGATGAATTATTTCATGAATATTACGATCGGCTCTTCTATCTAGAATTAGTATTAATAATCCTACTCCTAACGCTATTGTTATCTCTATTTCCTTGTCTTGTATTATTTCTGGTTCATCTAAAACCCATAACGATAGTGCAACAATTACAAGTGCTATCAGTCCAACAATGACTACCTTAATTTCATTCATTCAAGAAAATGGTTGTTATAGGATTATTTACATTTTTTAGCATTGAAATTGTTATTCAACTTTCTCTAAAAAAACCTTTTTGATGGATATACATCTCAAAAAAAGTAAATGAACCCGAGAAAGATACGGGCCCGTCGGGAGTTGAATAGTCATGGTTTCAGTGTTCAATTACTAATTTATTCGATAATCTAATAATGCCTTCTGTAAGATTGAAAATTCATAAAGATATAGAAATCATAATACAAACAATTGCAACTGCTTTGATCATATAACTTCTATTTAATAAAAAGAATGATCTTTTAGACTCTATGAATAACAGGTTTTTCAAATATACCATATTTCTTGCAGTAGGCATAGGATTATCCACAACTTTGTTCTTGATGGAATTTGAAAAGAATAATAATTTTCTTCTAGTTCAGGAACAGGAAAAACCTAGTAATTATATAAATAATAAAATCTCCAATCCAGTTCAACTATCATCAACAGTCATACAAATAATTTCAAAGAATCAATACCAATAGAGGAGTTCAATGAATTTAGTGCAATAAGCAATAATCATAATGATTATACATCTGAAGTAGATATTCATATTCCAAAAGGATCTTTTCATCCTGCAACTCACAGATCATTTAATCTAGACGAAATTATAATAAATAAAGGGCAAACAATAACATGGATAAATGAAGACAAAGCACCTCATACTATCACCAGTAAAGGGAAGTTGTTATTTGATTCATTATTAAAACAAGATGAAGACTTTACTTATAAATTTGATAAAGTCGGTACATTTGAAGTTGGTTGTACTTTACATCGTTGGATGCATGAAACGATAAATGTGATATAAATCCCTTCATTCTATTACCTTATAAATTTCAATACTTCATTTAATTGAGTCTTGGTTTACTTTACTTTATATTTAGATTTTTTGCTCTCAAATAAGAGATCATTATAATCGAAAAGTCAAGTTAGAATGTTGGATTCAGAGAATATACAATACAGAAACATAAAGATAGCAGATAAGTTTAAAAAAATACTCTGTTGTATAACTTGTTTAAACAATCTTTTTTATTATTTGGAATATGTATTCATCTTTTCAATAGCAAGTACACAAAGGGTATTTTCGTCACAGCAAAAACTTGTTGATGTTCATTCACTCTAATTAATTGAGGCTGGATCATAATTCAATAAAGATACATCGTTAGAAGTAGCAGTGTCTGATCATTTGTTATGTTCCTAACATGTATTAGATTATTGTTCTTGGATTATCTTTTTTAGTTTTACAGTTATAATATACAAAAGTATATGATAGAGCAGTACTGATAGTAGTAATAATGAAGAAGTCTTGGCATATCCTCTCTGACAGGTAATAGATAGATCTATCTTTAGGATAGATCTTATAT
>Ga0115846_100523_pt1 | contig 19955 bp, 22 predicted proteins | sample InSIn5gowninarea_2_FD_83860 | JGI IMG/M metagenome (GOLD analysis project Ga0115846, IMG submission 83860)
GGCAGTGCTTGGTGTGTTCGACAATAGTGGTTGATCATTGCAAAGTGAATTACGATGGCGTCATAGTCCACATCTAAGTTATTGCAAATCTGTGTTAATGCCGCAAACTTCAGGCAGTAAGCAATATATAGAAGTAGTATTGTATCTCCAGCATAATCAAAGGTACCTACGTGTGCCTACACACTGCTACCTACAAAAAATCCTAGGCACATGAGCATGACGATGCGTTGTTGAACGCCAATCAATATTGGTCGACTTCTATTGCCAGGAGCTAAGCCAGTTTTGTCCTCCCAGCAATGTCTAGTTTATGCTCAATATAAAGAATTTTGAAGCATATGATGACTAATCGTATACTGTTCTGATTGTGAACAACTCTAATCACTTTTCTTCTTCACAGGGACCCATTCCATGGCCGCTGAGCCAACCACTGTGAGTAATGCCAATCCTAGCGGCATATACAGCGTTTCGACTGTGGCACGATTGTATCCGGTGAGGACATCCTGGAGGCGATCTTGCCCTATCAATCCCCGAATATCGGAGAGACCAGCATGACTGAAGATGGTAATATTAGTCCCTGGTGCGGTTTTCGCGATCTCATCTACAAGACGTATCTGAAATAGTGTGGCAGAAGTCGAGATGAATAGAGCAGAAGCCAGACCACTGGCAAATCCAATCAGAGCGATACCAAGGGATACTTCGTGAGGCGGTAGTGTAGCTGCCATGGCTTGGGATGGAGTGTTGAGGCCTACTCCGACACCAAATCCGAGAAGTCCCAGTAGTGCGACGACTTTCACTTTACTCTCGTTGAGATCTAGCGTCGTAAGTAGGCCCGAGGCAATTGGCGCCATAACACTCGTAGCCACCATGAAAGCTAGAAATCACATAGTCAGTAATGAAGGTGTATATTGACCTTGGTATAGTACTCACGTGCGTAGTAACCAACATGGTTGATACTAAACCCTGCGACTATACAGCCAATGCTAAGACCGAGAATCATACTTAGACCTAGCAAGCCTGCAGTGGTCGGTGTTTCTCCTCGTACCCCTTGCCAATAGATCGAAGTGTAATACTCGGTAATTGCTAACGTGCCACTGCAGCATGCTGCAAACCACATGGCAGCGATAGTACTTCTCCTCTTCGCTATCCGCAGTGGGACGGTGGCTTTTTCACCAAGGCGATATTGCAGAGTTCCAAACACTCCCGCAAGGACAGCAAACACGACCAGGAGGATGATTATTCTGCTATCACTCCACTTGTACTTGATCCCACCCCATTGTAGACCAAGAAGCAGACATGTGATGCAAGGCACTAGCACCAGTGTTCCTAGAAAGTCCAATTTCTTGATCTTCTCCCGGAAAGGAGCATTGATATCCGGAGTTGCCACAGGGTCAGTGACACAGAACGCTGTGAATATGATGGCCAGCGAACACAACGGTATATTGATTCCAAAACAGGCGCGCCATGTGAATCTGTCGATCAATACACCGCCAATGGCAGGTGCGCATGCAAGACCAATGCTCTGAACGGCGCCAGATAAGCCTAAGTAGAGGGATCTCTTGTGCGATGGAAAGAGATGTGTGATAAGTGTAAGGCAGGCGCCGTTGAGTGCACTGGCACCCAGCCCTGCTAGAGCGCGACCACATATTACTGAAGAAGATTGATAGGAGAAAGTGCACACCACCGATCCAAGCAGGAATATGACAAGACCAACCAAGACGATGGATTTTGGGCGGAAAACTGTGCAAGCCTTGCCGAAGCTTTGACCGACGATTGTGAGTATGTTGAAACCCCACGACTCAATGATAAGAGTGGAAGCAGTACTTACAAGGGGACGAAGGTGCATGCCATCATACCACTTAGTACTGGTTAGTCGTTCATGATGCGAGATAGAGTGTTTGCACCTACTAAGCTGCAGAATACCATCCTATGTCATTTACTTTTCCGAAGTAATCGGTCAGACTCGGTATTGCCACGGCGACGATGGTTAGATCCTGTTGCATATCAGCTAACAATCCCAAACATTTCCCTTGGTTGCCTGACAAGTCCATTCAGGAAGACTGCTGTGTACATTGCGCTCAACGCAAGCCAGAGTTTTGGGCCAGTTGGGTACACAGTGTCGCCATCCTGAGACTGTAGATTGTCATCGACTTCCAGTAGTGAAGCAGGACGACCTGCAGTTATGTTGCCATTTTCGTGCTCGCCTGGTACTGTTGAACCTCGATCGATTGTAGCCAGAGATATATTGTCTGAAATATGCTCGCCGGCAATAATTTGTGCAGTGTCCATCTAGCTGGTTGGGTCAATGGATTGCTCTATAGCATCGAGTGAATAGTCGGCACTTTCGACGATGAACAGGATATCAAGAAGCAGCTAGTTGGTTAGTAGTCGTAGGTGGTAGCTGACAATACGGCACCCTACAGCTTACAGAAGTCTGCTTCTTGACTAGAATGAACCCTCGAGCTCATGCTGGGTAGAGCCAGTTTTTGTGGCATTGAATTGTCGCCTAAAATAACCGAACAATTGCTCGTGGTGTAGAGTGGTGAAGCTGGGATTCAATATGACCTCATTGGTCAAGAAACTAACCGCACGACCTGAGGGTCCCAACTGTTTGTGGGACTGCGGTGGTAGGAGATTATGATATTATCTACGTTATGTATCCAAGGCACATGGGCAAGTATGTGTGTTCTGAACATGTCCATTTGTTTTTACTTAGCTTTCCAACCTGTCAAATTTCTAACTTAGTATATGATGTTCACAGCTGTCAGGGTGGCAGCGTTGCAGTTGTAGAAACTACCCAGTGCGAGACTGCCATCCCCCGTACAATACTGTATGAGATTTACGGTATCTGAAAACCCGTTGGCATCACTGGTTTGTGAGCAAGTGAGTGAGTTGAGCCCATCGGTTGACAAAGTGCAAATCTCTGGCGGAAAGATTGTCGTAGGATCTTCCTCGTTATTCTCAGAGTATTCTTCGTCGTATAATGTTTCCAGACATGTTGGTAAAGCGAACTGCTGTGCAGCAATACTGGCTGAGTCATAGTCAACGAACGCCTGAAGGCCGTCCAATGTAGTGAGAACACCAGTGATGGGGTTAAGAATGAATGTTGTCGCGTCCTGTATCTCAGTTGTAAATCCTACACTATGTCGAGGGCTTCCAGATTCAACTACCAAATACTGGTTGCTGAGCGGAGCAGAGCTGATTTCAAGACAGAAGGTTGGCGTCGGTATTGCGACCATTGAAGAAGTTGTGCTGGAAGAGGTCGTAGTGGACGAGGTCGTAGTGGAAAAGGTGGTGGATAAGGTTGTGCTAGAGGAGGTCGTGCTAGAGGAGGTCGTGCTAGAGGAGGTCGTGCTAGAGGAGGTCGTGCTAGAGGAGGTCGTGGCAGACGTGGTAGTCGTGGTCGGAGAAGTGGTGGTAGTAGTAGAAGAGATTGATGTTGTTAATGAGGGGGACGAAGTAGTGGAGATGGTGCTTGTCGTGGATGACACTGGGGAAGATGTTGTCGAAGTAGTCGATTGAGTGGTAGACACGTTAGTGCTGCTTGTGCTAGTCGTTGTTGAGGGAATTGTGCTTGTGGTGCTTGTACTGGACGTACTCATGGTAATCGAGGTGGTCCCTGTTGTGGAAGAGGTAAAAGAGGGTGTTGTCCACGAAGTAGATGCTGTACTTGAGTTCGTCCAAAACGTGTAGCTCGTAGGAACTTTTCTTGTGCTGCTCGTTGTATCTCGAACCGGAGGTTTCGAGCTGCTTGGCTCAACGTCTGCTGTCGACCACGTTTGCCACGCCGTAACAGAGTCACTTATAGTGTAATCGCAGGGACAAACTGTGCGAGTTCGTGTGGAAGTGACAGTAATGGTTGGATCAGCATCAGGATTTCCTCGCTCCCATTCTCGCGCACTGGACAAAGCCAGAAAGAGAGTGAATAGGGTAAATAATACACCTTGCATTGTGTTTGCCTGAATGAATGAACGAAGAAATAAAAGGAGCGAATAATTGAATGAATGACTTGGGGTTAGTCTGCACCAGAAAAATAGTACGATAGATATCTCATTGACAATGTCAACTCTCACAGACAATAAAAAACGAAGACGACATGCTTGTTTTGCTCAAAGGATATGGAGGTTCAGCTCCTATCGATGCGGAATGGAGCAAGGCTCAAGCGAAATTGGAACATTACTTGGCGGATCCGTGGCTAAGATCGAAGCGCTATACCCACATATGCGAGTACATGTACTCCGTATTGACTGTAGTACCTTCAGTACGGTTCCTCGTTGGCTGACAGCACTTCCATCGTAGGCAGAGAGGGTTCATGAAAGCTTCCACCTAGACCAGCGTTGTGGCTCGGTTTGGCATGATTGTGCCCCTGGTGCAAGCGCAGATTGAGAATGCTGTCATTGTTTTTGAATGGGCCACATTCGAGGCGAAAATTCCGTGATGAAGTGAACACTTCTGGTTGACTTAGATCCTGCTGTGCAGCACCGTTGATCATCGTCTGTAGGCTTGTGGTTGAGAGAACACTCTACTGTACTGCATAAAAGGAATTGCGAGAGGCAAGCTGCTGACTTTGGACATTTAAGCGAAATGACAGATCGGCAAGTGCCAGCCACCAGCTCTAACCACTTTGAAGTGGCAATCACAGCTAGTCCGCAATGCCCACAACAAGTTCGTCCAGTTACTCTGATATAGCAGACTGACAGTACATATGTCAATCTCGCATTGAATAAATACTTCGATGGCCAAGCTCTTGTCCGTTGCGTCACGAATTGCTGATGACGAATCAACCACCCAGTCATTGTGAACAGAACTACCAAAATACTGTACTGTACTGTACTGTACTGATGGCTGTACAAATTGTGCTACCATGATTTGCTATGAATGATATGATCTCTCAGTAATTCAACATCCTCTTCTTCTTCGGCTTGTGGTCTCTCATCTCTGTCATACGTGGCTGGTGACTGCGTTTGACTCTTGGCTCCCTCTACTGCCACATATATTGCACCTCCCAAAATCAGAGCACTTCCGACCCACGACCACAGCCCCGGCGTCACTCCAAACACGACTTTGTCTGCTGCAAGAGCGAAAACTATCTGTGTGTACGTCATTGACGTGGCTTTGGCGCCAGATGTCTTGACAGAGGTCTGCGTCGTGGTGCTCCGGGGTTGGTGGTCCACTGAGTCAGCGGCATAAGTAGTGTTGATCACAGAGCCTGGATCTCGTATCTCATCTGGACAAGTCTGTGTTTCGAGGTCTTGCGTCAAACGGTTGGTAGAGTCTTTGCTCGGTGCCGGTGCCGGTGCTGCTCCATAAGCCAGACCAACTGCTAACAACCACTGCATGATAAAGCCACAGATGGAAACAGTCGAAAGTAGCCCCAACTCAACAAAATTGCTGGGAAACCTGAATTGAACGCCTGGCATGATAAGCAACGCCATCAAACTCATCAAAGCACACGAAACCGAAAAGTAGAAGGTAGTAATAAATGGATGAACACGGTTACCAATACGTCTCATGCTCGTCCACGACGCAATGGATCCCATAACCCCGAGCAGACCAATTCCTATTGCCAGAACATGCTGCGCAGGTGTTGGCTGTGGTGGTCCTTGTGGTAGGTCATTGCTGCCTGGCGCAACCACGGCCGGTCCAGAGATGACGAGATCATTACCGTCATGCTCGAACAACGAGGCGGGACGTGCGACAAGCACGACGCCTAACAAGCTCACGAAGCCTGCAATTTGCTGACGCCCATTAAATGTCTCACCCGGAAGCAACCACGACATCGCGTAGCAAGTTCCAATTGGTGTCAGAAAAGTGAGAACCGTTGCTTCACTGAGTGGGAGATAAAGCAAGCCAAAGTACATGCCGAAAACTCCAAAGAAACCGAAGAAGGCTCTCGACATCAGCAGCAGTCTGATAGTACCTGGCGGTCCAAATGGGAAGTGTGGGACCGACTTGAACCACAGAGCCCACAACATACACAGTAGCGAAGTGATGAGTTGTCGGATAAACAAGATTTGGAACGGGCCCATGGCCTCGCCATGAGGGCTCGGAGTCTCCAAAATTCGCGTTGCAGTGTACATCCCGCAGCCAAAGATTTGACTAACCACAATACAAAACGCGCCATAGTTTGCGATCCAGAAATCCGACAGTCTTGTCCGCCATATCGAAGAGGCAGGGAGAGAATTGAAATTGGACAACGCGTTGCTCAGAACTCTGACAAGGCCCTCGACGTGCTTGCTACACTCTTTCGACGATCCAGACAACAGCTCGGAAGCGGAAGAAGCAGGGATCGTAGTCTGCACAGTATTGGACCGTGTCAGACGACTCCGGGGCTCTGACGAATGTTCCTCGGCTAGCTTCAAGTCACTGGTGCTATCCCTTGGTAATGCTGCTGTTGAAACAACAGTCGAATCAATCAAAAGATCGTGACTTGCCTCCAGATTATCGGTTGAAAAATGCATTGCGGAAGTCGTCGACGAGCCTAGTATTAGGAATAAACGTGGTTGGCGTCTCCGAGCTAAATGCCTGGGTATAGATATTCGTTGGAATATCAGCTTGCACAACCTAGAAGTTCATCGAGTACACAAGAGAGAAGAACTCAAAGCTACATAGGTACCTTTCTTCTCTTCACTTACATACATCGCTTTGACGACGGTCGCAAGACTGTTGCGATTTGGTTTGGGGAATGCGACGGTGTGTGAAGGTTGTTTTGTGTTGAACTTTAACTTACTTATTTATAACTCTGGTGCTTTGAACAGCATTGTTTAGCACAAGTCTGGACCACACTCATCTTCAACGGCCACACACGCAGATGAACCTCTTTCTTTGCCATGACTGTAACTCGGAGGAAGCTCAAGAAAGTGTGCAGTGATCTGCACACCTCGTTGGCAGGTCAGCAGTCGTGTATGCACAGGCTCGAGGATCGTGGTTGATTACGCATAATCGATGGGTCTGCAACTACACCTGATCTGATCATGAGTGTCTTCTGGGTCTGACTTACTTCGCTCATGTACCTAGATACGTAAAGGCGGAGTTCCATGTTCCTCTTATTACTTGTAAGAAAAGTATTTATCAGATTCGAGACTACATGTAACTACCAGCTGTAAGTAGAGCAGTGGAGAACCGACCTTCGCTATACCTGCTGTTTTGGTCCGTATAACGTTCAATGTTACATGCAACCTTGCCCTCACCTCAGTAGGACGACAACATGCTCGATACTAATCTAGACATAAGAACATTAAATTGTTCAACAAGCAGAAGAAATACTTCTTGTAAAGTGCTGTTGAGCGATCAGACATGCCACGTAGGCATGACTACAAATGTACGTAGATGTCAACCCGAACCATTCCCTCACTTCTTCTCCTTGCTCTCCGCAGCCTCGTTACTTCTCTGGATTGCACGTTTCGTACACTCGTCCAAATCTTCCTGCGGCAGGCCCAGAATTTCATTTGCAAGTCCATGTACAGCTTCGAAATCACCATCGTTGTTGGGGTAGAAGCCACGACTATACATACGCTTCAAATAGCCGATTTGATTGCCTTCATTCATCATCTTGAGTCCATGCTCAACTCTGTCCTTACTGCTCTCGTACTTAATCTTCCAGTCCTTCTCACTTTCACCAGTGACTCTCTTGACACTCTCGAACATGTCCTTCTGGCTCACGTTGAAGGAGCTTACAAAGGCAAACTTGTTCCGGAAGTTCTTGTCGAGCGAAGGAGTGGTATCGTTTGCGTCCTGAGGTAGAACCTTCATGTTCATCAAGGCAGTGACAGCCCTCCCAGTTTGTTCCCATGTCGAGGTGTTGATCTTTTGACTTCCATCGTCGAAGAAGGTACCAGATTTCTTCTGGAAGTCAAAGCCGTACATTTCTTCCATACCGCCAAGACTGTACTCGTACCAGTGTCCGCAAGCCACTGCGATCCACGACGACACACCGAGCTTCCCGACAAGTTGACGGACTGCAATCGCCGGAGGTCCGAGAAAGGTATCGTTGCCATAGTCGATATTATCGGTGTCAATGCCCCACTCATTGGGAAGAACCCAAGAGACACCAACTTTAGCAGCGGCTTCGACGAGCTTAGCAGACGTATCCCGAGGTGCTCCTATATTCATGGTGATGATGAGAGCATCATGACCTTTGAGGGCCGAAACAATCGTATCAGTATTTGCGTAGTCCACCTCTGCAACCTTGACACCAGCCGGAAAATCCGTGGCAGAGCTGTCTTGACGAGTGATTGCAGTGACGCTATGTTTACCTGTCTTCAACAGTTCTCTGACAATATGACTGCCTTGTTGACCACTTGCGCCTACAACCGCAACATTGCGAATGTAATTGTGGTAGCCGGGTGCCTGTTTTGAGGCGTACTGCTGAGACATTCTGGAGATGACGGAATATGAAGATACAGAAACTTGTCTTGCGAATTGTATGAGGTAGATAGATTGAGTCTACTTTTTCGAGGTTGTCAATTCGTGCCAGACCTTAATACCTTTATGTCGACCATCATCGTATTTGCCGACCTCTTAAGTCCGGCGAGCTTGTCCAGCTTACAACACGATAGTCTCAGCGAAGGCATAGGCACGTTCAGTCCAGAGCTCTGTACGATGGACGCGGATATCGTTCCCGGGAGGAAGAGTTGCCTACTCCAGCAGTATCATTGGATATGCAAGAAAGCTTTTCGATCATGGCTCTGAGACTTTTGAGCACAGCAACGCCACTTTGCTCAAAAACTGCTCGACTGGGCTTGATGTATTCTCTATCAGCAACTAAGAGAGCACATCGAAGGTCGGAGATATCGAGAACGACACCGGATTACTTGCTCCCAGTCCGAGCGCGCAACGCTAACTTTACTGGGTTAGCTTTGCGCCCTCAGGACTACAGTCCTGTACCTGTACCTGTGGAGCCGCAGTAGATGAGCTTGTTCATAAAGGATTACGTCGACCAACAAATGAGTGTATGCGCGGGCAACGTAATAGTTGACAGTTCCAGAAATGCAAAAACGAAGTTGTTCGACTCAGAATTTGGAAGCCGAATGCTCAACACTGACTAATTGTAGATAATGGCGTTCACGAGGCGTGAAGTTCCATCAACTTCCCCTGTTTGGAAACGCTCGTCAAGGCTATGGATCACAATGAAGAGGCGACAATCCTTTGGCAGACTCTGCATAATCTTGTTTGAGAACTCTGCCAGCGTTCAAATTGAGTGCTGTTGCCCAGCTCGAAAGACCTAAATTCACGTCTCTAATGGTGCCACTCGTGAAATGTTTCCTCTAGACCAAAAAGCTGTCCGAGAAGCCTCGGTATTCGTGACGAGTACGTCCAATCAACCTGGCGTGTTCCGTCAGCTCGGCAATAATTATAATCTGTGTGGAGGAATTTGCTGTGCTTTACTCCGATTCCGCTGGTATAGTCGTTCGTAAGCCGAGCTCGCCAAGCCCGCAGCTCGCAGCCCGCCTGGCCTCGTGCAATAGCAAAGTGAAGGTATCCACAATAACAAACCATTATATACAATGTCCCGTACTTTCACTTCCAAAACAGCACCCATTAGCAAAGTCGTTACACAGCAACTAAAAGCTGGTTCTGTGGCTCAACTGGAAACATCTTCTCTATAAAGAAAAATTAAAATGAAGGATCATAACATATAATATCGTACTTGGCAAGGTACAACTTGACGATATTTCTAGCTTCCACTAGCGATAATTCGACTTGAAGAAGGGGGTTTTCTCAACGCGAGTTGAGTTTTTGCTGTTTTGGTTGCTGGTTCGATCCATGGAGTCGAAGAGCGTATACATTATGACTGTACTACATAACGTGACCACACGCAAATAGATTTTTCGTGTTCGACGTGGCTTCCAGCTTGGTTAGATAGTCGCTAGGACAAAACTTAATGGAATGTACTTTGCATATCTTAGCTTAACCTACTTACCAGTTCCACCATTGCTTCGCAGTGTCAGCCTGGTGAAGCGGATTGTACTAGCATTCCAGCCCATATCAGCACATGTCCTTTTGCTGAGTACTCAAACGATATTGTAGAATTCGCCTGCTTAACGTCAACTTTGAGTCTGGTGCAGCACCCTAACGTCAAGATATTCACTTACATCAGACAAGACACTCGCCTCTCCAATTCCCATCTCCTGGGCAATCCACGACATGATATCCCGCGCATAGTTCTGCAATTCTGGACTGACAATCGACATTTTTGCCACCACATTCATTGGGTGCATGAGTAATAGGCCACCAGCTGACCTACCGACCTCTTCCAGCTTTGCCTCCATGTCAAGAGGATTATCGGCGGATTCGAGCTCGTTCAGTCGTGTCAGGTGAAATGGTATGGAAGAAGCTATTGCACGTGCGAGGATATCTGCTTCACGCTGCCACTGCTCTTGCTGTTGAGTTGAGGTCTCTCCTGAGCCGGTGAGTTTGGCTTGCAACTTCTTGGCGCAGCGGACCTGTCGGTCGAGAATCAGGATGTGGCATTTTCGATAGGTGTTCCAAACGCTTGAGACGTATACTGTGTGCATTGTTAGTTGTGTATGACTGTAAGCTGTGGTATGCAAGCGTAGAGGTGGAAAAGCAGGGCAGGATATGGCGTACAATCATAGTATGTTTCGACAGCACCAGGCCAGAGTTTCAATCTACCTCCACAACAGAAGTCACGTCTCCACTGCTGTGTTAGTTGTCGAGGCTGCCACTCGTCAAGCTGACTGTGTCTCCAAGTTGCGAGTTCATGTCCGAGACCGGTCAGGAATTCGAGACAGTCTTGCAGGTCTTTGGTGTTCTCGTTTGAAGATGCTATGAGATGTTCGGATGTGCTCAAGATAGAGCCGATCTTTGCTATGGTGTCGTCGAGGTTCCGAACAGCTGGGTGCTCAATCGGGGAGCACGAAAGATTTAAGGGCGTGCGATGCTGTCTTGGCATTAGTGGTGTTGCCGTAACAAGGTCCTGTTTTCGACCACGTACTTTTATAGCAACCTTGATTGGTAGAGCATTTGCCATAGAGAACACCCGAAGGCTGGCGATGAGGTCGAATGGAGAACCTGCAGCAAGAAGAATAGCAGACAGACCGTGTAGATGGAGGTTTTGGGCGCCTGGAGAATCACTTGTCGCCCTGATGAGCTGTTGTACCAGTCAGGAATTGTATTGTCACAAACGGAAGAGCATAGCACACCTCGTACAGGCCCAATAGTACCGTGGTCAGAAACAACATCGAACACGTTGATTCTTCTAGTGTAGCTATAGCTTTTCGAAAAGTCTTCAGCAGGTTGACATATTGTCGTTCGGCATGCTGGAGGAGATCTGACCGTCCCCTGCTCGTACCAGCGTGCGCTAATGCGGCAATATTCGTTGCCTTGGCCACGTCTGAATCCGGTCCTGTACTTTCGAGAGCTGTTGGTAATCCATCAAGATAGCCTCGTGATACTCGCTGATCTTTCGGTGCTATGCAGAAATTGTAGAGGAACTCATTCAGGTACTGATCATCGGTTATGGAGCTGGTGCTCGTGTTGCTCGTTGGCGGCGAGCTATCGCTCAAGGAACAAAGATTTTTCGGACTGATGAGAGTGTCATCGTTTGTGGTGGGTTGGTTGTTCTTGGCTAACACTCGCTGCTTGTCATCCCGTCTGTCAAAATGCCGAAAGACAAGGTCGGTCTGCTTCTCAAGTTCATAGGTACACTGTCTTTTCGAGCGGAGACACCTAGTACATATCTGGACGGCGGTTCGTCAGCATATGGTACGAACAATGACACCACCTTAACATGCTACAGTAGCCAATGTTATAGTCTCGGCGTTCCATGGTTATCCATTTCTTCAAAGGATGCACGCAAGCAGCTAACCTACAGGGCGGACCTCATCGCACTGCTAACCGTAAGTGTACACTCAACGATACATATGCTGTAGTGCCAACCTTCTTGTGCCACGACTTGCAGGTTTTGCATGCTCTCGACACACCATGATTTACCATCCTGGTCTGTCCAAGTGGATCCGGACTTCCTCAGTGATGAAGTGGTTTGCGAAAAGTGTATTGCATCAGCTTGATAAGCAGACTAAGGTCTGTGCAATTCGCAAGTTGCCTCTTAGACTATAACAGACAAATTGTTGCGACATGGAGCTGATCAGGTTCGGCACCATCAGAAAATACTGTAACACGTATGGCCCGGATCATGCTCAAGTAAAAATTGCTAGTCCAAAACGCATCTGCAGGCTGAATACCTGCTTACTTGATATAACCAATTAACAACGAGCGATGCTGAGGTGCGATCAAAGCTGGAGTTAGGCATACCAAGACGATCAAGATTATCACAATGGTACGCACGTACAAGTACTACCTAGGTAGGGAGCGGATCGAGCAAGGTAGAGAGACAAATACACTATGCCTGGTTTGGTAAGCTTTGAGCAGTGAATGTCGATTATTCCTCACCTCAAATCCCGCCGTCAACAGCCATGTTCAGAGGCGGTATATATGCTCACTGCAGTACTTGTGCAGCAAAATCATGGACAGGCAGTGCTGAGACAAAGATTCAAAAAAAGAATCGATCGATCGGCAAGCTCTATCTCACAACCAGCTGCAAGGCCTGTCGTACCAGACCCATCAAGGTTTGTCTCTAGCTGAGGACGGCAAGAAAAGAGACTGCCAAGAGTGTTCCCGCGGGTCTTGCCTCCAGATCGTCGTCTAACTCATGCGAGTCCAAGATGACACAAACGATGATGGAAGGATATATAATTACAGTCTACAAAACGATTCAATCCGTGTATCCTTCTCTCAATCCGTTGTTGATTCACACTCCTTTGGACAAGCGACACTGTACGAGTCTTCCCAACATTTAGCAGGTTGTTGTCATATCCCAATCTTGCTTTCACGAAGAGACACAACAATATTGACATTGCACGTTCACCAGGTGCGGAAAGTTCTGAGATCCTGGACTTCGAAGGAACGTCTTATGAGCCATCGAGAAAAATGGCAGCTGAAGAGTGCAATAGCATGTAGTGGTAAGTGCTGTCACTAACGACCAACATGTCATCGAAGCCTCATCTGGTGCTTCCCTAAATTTCAAGATGGCGAGATATCGATTTCACAACGGTTCGAGAAAAGATCGTCGCTTCGACCACGGCCCAGATACTACTGCTACTTGTTTACCAGCTGTGATCGTCGAACTGTATCCGACACTAACACACAAAGCTGACCCTTTAGGTGTACCACAAGCGACACGCACATGCTCCTGCATGAGGGTCTTGTGGGTAGTAGACTATGGACCCCAGGGTATAAGTCGTGATCTATCTCTCATTCTACTATCTCCCACCATCTCTCAACATCACCACCCTCTCCTCACCATACAACTTTCAAAAGCCCGCCTCCACCATCACCAACCTCTCCACCAAAGTCTTCAACATGCCCAGCCACAAAATCACCTTCACATTCAATGGCAAGCCAGGCAAAGAATACACCTTCCAATGTGACGAGGACAAATTCCTCTTGGACGCAGCCGAAGAAGCTGATTTTGAGTGGCCCTATTCAAGCCGTGCCGGCGCAGAGCCCTCATCAGCTGCACGCTTAGTTTCCGGATCAGTTGATCAGAGCGAACAGACATTTCTGGATGATGAGCAGATCGCCCAAGGGTTTATTCTAACTGATGTCGCTTATCCACTCAGCGACCTTGTTCTTGTCATCGGTGTTGAAGATGATATCTATTGAGTGGGGATAATCGAGGGGAAACAGGTGTACATACGAACAGTATCTATGTACGCATGTGGATTGATGCAGATGATATAAATGTGGATGTCTTTCCGCACCGTACCCAGCTACAGTTTGGGATCCGGGGCTTATGAAGAGCTAGGCTTGATTGCAGTCGATCTGTCGATGTTGATGCAACCACAATTTAGTGTATACATTTGGCAGCACTGTGGACGTTTAAATAGGTATATTCGTTTCTGTTGAACAAATACATACTTCTGTCTGAAAGAGAATACCCAAACTAGTGCTGCATAGCATATTGATATTTGACGTCATTTCAGACGTGCTATTCATTCGGTATTTGCCCTCGTTTCGCAATGCGTCGACCGTAAGCCATAGCAACACACATCCTGCTCGATCTTCGCTGCGCAGGAGTCGCTGGCCACTTACCTATTTCATCGCGCTCTTTCATCCCACCAGCAACGACATATCATTACAGCCAATTCCGAGAACGTAGAGGAGCGTCTGGCACGCCTTAACTTGGTTGCTTACTAAGTGCATACATATACCTACCTCGCTCTCCTACATACGTGTAGCTACATACATACATATATGTACGCATACCTACGGTCCATCAATACGTAGTTGCAACATAATAAACCAAGAACTTGCTCCCAGCAACATTCCCATCAGGATACGTAGATACCGTCAACACCCATGACGATAATGTTCGACATAGACGAGCCCGACAGCAAAAAGCGCATCCAGCTTTACCTAGATCAGTACAACCAGAATCCGGGCTATGAGGTGTGTAAGCATGTTACCCAGGAGCTGAAATTAAGACCCCTCCCCTCGAATCTCATGCATACCTACCTACAATACTACAATACTACATATACATACACCCAACAAAACCAACACCACTCCCTCCTTACGTACCTCCTTACCTACCAACTAACCAACAACCTCCCACAGGGCCCAGACGCCCTCCTAATGCGAACCATAACCCTCCAAACCGCCTCCACCCGTCCTAACTCCCTCACTCCCAACTCCCCCTCCAACCTTCTAGCAAGCGCAACATTCACCCTCCCCATCCTCCCCCAATTCTGCAATCCAATGTCCAACATGCACGGCGGTTTCACAGCAATGTTAATCGACATGACGACCACAATGACCACAGCGCCCGTCGCAAGTGAAGGATTCTGGGAATTTGGTGGCGTTTCGAGGACGATGAGTATTACTTATCTCGGACCGATTGTTCAGGGTTCGGTGGTGGAGATTGAAACTAATGTTGTTGGGATTGGGAAGAGGCTTTCTACGACGCTGTGTGTTGTTAGGGATCAGGGGACGGGGGCGGTGCTGGCGACGGGGGAGCATGGGAAGGCTGCGATTGATTTGCAGAAGTTTTTGGAGAAGCGTGTTAAGTTATGATTTGAGACGGTCTGGGGAAGGTGGTGTGGTTGGTATGCAATGCTTAACAAAACATTCAACTAAAATAAAGTATGTGTGCTAGTGCGATGAGCTCAGAAGATTTCTCGTAGTAATACACCTTCATCTGCTGCGCCCCGTGTGCCAGGATCATAGCATGGGAAACGCCTAACAAGGAACCTTGCTATTACAATCCATATCTTGTACTATCACTCATGTGCTGCCTTTACTCCTGCCTCGTTATCGTAATCATTGGGTCAAATCATTCTAGTAACACAGCAGCTACTGCAATGCCGCAATCACCAAATTTTGTCAGGTGACAACTAGAATATAGTACCAAAAGTATTGTCGTCAATTTGCTTTCTCGGGCTTGCGGGTTTACCGTCGGCATCACCCTCAACCGCTGGTTTTCGATGTCTAGAAGAATAGTTAGTGGATAGGATGAAGGAGAACAACGGTAGCACATACCTGAAAGTAAACCCAACGAACACATTCTTGGACATCTTGTCATCACGATCCGCCATATCCTCCAAGGCACGTTGCTTGTCATGTACTTCTTTGTACTTGGCCATATCAGCTTCATTGCTGAAGTCATCGAAATAACCCGCATCGGTTTCGGAGTCGAGCTCGGGCACGAAAGGCGCCTTCTGCTCTCGTAGAGTGCTAAAGTCCACCTCGGCAAAGTATTCGTGTCTGTAGATTTCTGTAATGTTCTTGAATCTGTTCTCTCTGGAAGCAACCAAACGAGTGATCATGTCCCACGTACGTTTGCTGAGAAAGTAGTTCGGATCGTCATACTGTGGCTTTCGCAGTACTCTCTGCCAACGCTTCAGGTTCTGCCAAGTTTCATCTACAGTCGCTCCTGCAAATGGTGGGTATCCTGCGAGTGCTTCGAAAAGCATGCAGCCAAGAGACCAGTAGTCGACTGTGAAGTCGTAGGTTTCGCCTCGGAGAACTTCAGGAGCCATATAGTCAGGAGAGCCAACGATAGACTTTGCATAGTTGACATCTTTATTCCGTAGAGATCGGTATGCCTCTCTTCGTTGGTCGACTGATCTGTCCTCCACAGGTTGTGTACCAAACTGCACATTTGTGTTTCCCACCTCTTCCAGTCTGATACGCATGCTTTCGATCTTGATTGGGCTTAGCATGCCTGCAGCGAGACCAAAATCAGTAAGCTTGACATGACCAATTGCATCGATCAAGAAGTTCTCCGGCTTCAAATCTCTGTGAATGTAGCCCAAGTTGTGCAAAGCGTCTACGCAAGCAAACATCTCAGCGATATAGAATCGAGCGTGTCTGTTGTGCAGAACACCTGTGTTGTTGAGTAGAGTTCTGAAATCACCTCCAGGCACATACTCCATAGCAAGGTAGATCTGCTCCTCATCTTGGAAAGAGTATAGTAGCTTCACCAACCACTCGGACTTAGCGGCAGTCAGGATATCTCTCTCTGTAAGGATGTGTCGAACTTCATCAAGCTTGAAGAGCAGCTTCTTCCTCATGACCTTGAGGGCGCAGACCTCACGTGTGTCTTTCTTCTGAGCAAGGTAGACCTGACCATAACCACCTTGGCCAACTTGTGTGAGTATCTGGAAATCACCATGTCTAAGTCTAGTTCTCCGTCTCCGAAGATTCGCTCGTTCTCTTCCGAGGTATTTCTGTAGAGCGGCGTCATACTCTTCTTTTGGTGTTGCTGGTGGAGGTGGGAGAGCTTCCTCGAAAGTATTATACCGGGTTTGCCGCTGGTGAACGTAAGAAAGGAGGTCGTAGTAGTGGTCGAGAAAATCTAAGCATGTTAGCAAGATCCGATATTCGAGGTTGTTGGCTTACACAGTTGTGTAACGTTGGCAAGTCTTTTGATCTTGGGGTTCTGCAACTTTTCTAGCTCTTCTGCTGTTAGAGGTCGGGCTTGCGGTCCTCTTCGTGTTTCAGCCTTTTGGTATTGCCCTTGTCTCGCTAAAGCAGCCGAATTTTGGTTATAGCCCTGTTTTGTAGGACTGCCAGGTGCGTTCTCTTTGTTGGCCTGTCGAGTGGGGCTGCCCGGACGTGCAAACACATCAGTGAAGGGATCAACGTTCATAGCATCCTGGCTGAGCTTGCTAGGTGATTTGGGTTGTGTCTTGGTTGGGGAAAGTGGTTGTAGTTTCATAGCATTGTCGAAGACATTGGGCAGATCGTGAGCGCCTGGTGGGAATTGATTTTTGCTTGGACTTCCTTGCGGAGTCTGTTGTGGGCTGACAATATGATTGCTCGTGGGCGTTGAAGGTCGCTCATACAGCTCATTGCCCGATCTTGTATGTAGCAGAGGTGGTGGCATAGGCAGTGTCAACTTTTGCGATTCTTGACCAGACGATGCGAACGGGTTTGTGATTGCCATCATAATGGCTTGTGTCAGGTTGATATGACTTTTTTGCTAGTAATCCTTTTTGCAACCTCAATGAGGAGGATTAGACACTGCGTTGAGTGTTCATTCACCGATAGAAATGATGAAGAGGCTCACTCTAACGAGTGTTGTTCTTCTGTGCTGACTGCGTAGGCAATTGAACACATATGGCATAGCGTAATAGTAGCAAGCCAAGGGAGGACGGAAAAATGGGGAGGAATGGTCAACATTAGCTGGTCACTAGGGCAACAAAGACCACTGGAATAAGCTTGGCGACGCCTGCCGCCGCACCACTCCTTTACACTAGCCGCGGGGCAATCGAAGCCTAAACAAATCCCATCTAATCGGCGAAAATCATCATCGATGTCAACGACGTCACATTTGACAGAAAATGCATCATGAACTTATAACATAACGATCAGTACATATGGACCTACTGTAGCTACAGCATATCTTCCACCAAAATTTTCCCTTTTCTTGCAAATCGCTTACATTCTGCCAGCAAAAAGTCCACACTGGCTGCACGAGTTCTTAACCGTTTAGCACGCTTCTCATCCACCATGTCCCCCTCGCATCCCACCGTGATATCTGAGGCGCCCTGGAAGAAGACATTCGATGAGCATATCGAGAAGCTTGGTGGTGCCTCCGCCGAATTCTACCTAGCCACAGTTACGCCTGACGGCCTCCCTAGAGTCCGAGCATGTATTCACCGCGGTTTCTGGGGCAAGCTACCTGAAAACAAGCATAATGAATTGCCGAAGAATCCGGCAATCTACGACTCTGACTGTCCTGTCTTCACGACCGACGCACGAATGGAGAAGACGTATCATTTGTTCGCTACTGGTAAGGGCAAAGGCAATCGTGAGCAGAGCAAGTCTGGATCCGGAGGTGGTGGACCTGTCGAGGCTATATACTGGGTCAAGGACACTCAAACACAATGGAGAATAAGAGGCAAAGCCTGGTTGGTGGCTGCAAATGATGTCGAAGGAGGTGAAGAGGCTCAGAATTCAGGAACGGTGACTGTTAAGGCACAGGTCGGCCGATATATGCGACCTGTTGGTGATCACGAGACCAAGAACAGTGAATGGAGCTGGAAGAAGGAGGTTGACAACCACTTCGAGAATCTGAGTCCAACCATGAGAGGTTCGTTCAAGAACCCCCCACCAGGAAAGCCATTGTCAGAAGGTGCAAGCGAAGAGGGTGAAGCTCTAGGCCAGAAAGCTGGTCATCTCGAGGAAGAAGACCTTGCAAGAAAGAATTTCAGAGTCGTTATCATTACACCAGAGGAGGTCGAAAGGCTAGATCTGAGTGATCCCGACAAATCTCAGAGATGGATATACACACTGTCGGAAGAGTCCGGAGGTCCAGGTGGTGCTGACGGAAGCAAGTCAATCAGGGAGTGGGACATGATCGAGACCTTCCCATAGAATTCTGGGAGTCATAATATATACCCATATAGAAGCTTGATAAACTTTTGGTCCAAAAAACCAGGCAAGGACATCAGGTATATCTCCATAGTCCAAGTCTATATTTCGTCCAATTTAACCAGTTCCGGTCGCTCGCTGGCCAGTGTAAAAGGCCTTCACTCCCTCTGGCGACTCAGTCGAGAACGTGATCACCGACCCCTTGGGAAAATTCAAAACATCCCCCTTCGAAGCAGTCACCTCCTGGCCCGAAGCATCCTTAATCTTCACCACACCCTCCAATATGATCTTCATCTCGGGGTAGTGGTAAGTGTACTCAAGAGGCGTACCTGGCTTGAGGTGGTAGAAACCAGCTGAGATCGGGGCTTTCTCGTCTGAGGAGTAAGCGACATCTTCGAGCCAGTGGTTGTCGTGAGCGATGAGCTTGGGTTTGAAGGTCTGTTGGGCTTGAGGGTAGTGGACGAATTTCACGGGGGTGCCGCTTTTGTCGGCGGACATTTTGGATGATTTGGTTTGGATTGTCCTTTGTAGATACGTGTTAGTGCTTGGAATTTCGTGGTTGGCCTGCTAGGAGATCAAGAAGAGTGGGAATGGTAGTCGAGCCTGATCTTGATTCTGTTCACAGGGCGTCACGCGTGAGAGTGGCAGTTCAAGGAAAGCACACACCTTCGAATAGATTGTTGAGGGGGATACTGAATTCACAAGATGAATGTAGACCTGATATCGAGTGAGACTTCCCTTGCTTTAAATCCCTGGATTCAAGTAGCTTTGAGGCTGGTTGCTAGATAACAATGTATTTATGTTATGAAAGCATTAAATCTGTATCACATGTTGGTGGGGGGTGCCACTTTAAAGTGAACGCTTTGTGCAGTACTATGGCAATCATCCTTAGCGGCTCGCTTCCGCGCTCAATGCAGTGGTTCACTTCTCCCCGCTGAAGCTGCTGTCTCGTGCTTGGCCTCACCAAGCGATGGTTGTAAAGACTGACGGAGTTGAGTTCTGGGGATTTTCCTCGGAATCGGATTATTGCTGAAGGTCCACAACGGGCACGAACTCAT
>Ga0115846_100457_pt1 | contig 19928 bp, 18 predicted proteins | sample InSIn5gowninarea_2_FD_83860 | JGI IMG/M metagenome (GOLD analysis project Ga0115846, IMG submission 83860)
ACCGAGTCACGGTAGGGAACCACGTCTGCACGGCGTTTGGTCTGGTTTGGGCGAGCATTGGGGCGTTGACGCTTGGGGTCTGCAAGAGCAGCAATGACACGACCGAGAGTAGTGAGAGACTGATTGATGTTTCCTCCTTCACGTAGACGTTGGCCGGTCGCTTCGGTTCTGTTCGCTCTTTCCGAACCAGCCAGATCGACAAGACGCATGCGGGCTGTGCGTTCAATGGTGCTATCAGTGGCAATGTCATGCTGGATCTGCTTGAGTGTGAGGGTGAAGACGGCGTGTGAACGGGATGAAGTGTCGTTCATCTTTGTTGCGGCGACTGTACGGTTCAAGTCGCCTGTGTGCATGAGTCTCTGAATGTCGGCGAAAGTCTTGACGGGGCTGTCGGTCAAGTTCTGGACGTAGACGCCATCTGACTTGCTCTCGCGGATCTTGAGGTGGGTCGGCGGGTTGGTACGAGGGGTGAGAAGGTCGCGGACGTGCTCGTTGTAGATTTCAAAGTACGAGACGTGGACGTTGTATGTGATGTTGCCATTCTGCTCTTGCTCGATTCGCTGGAAAAGGTTCTCGCAGGTTCGTGGTATGAGACCTGGCTGTTCCTTTGTGCCCATCATGGTGTATGATTTACCAGAACCAGTCTGACCATAGGCGAAGATGCAAGTGTGATAGCCGTCGAAGTTGTGGTCCAGGAAGTCCTCACCGAACGAGGCGTAGACATCTTGCTGGTGCGCAAAGTGTGGCATGGATTCATCATGGGAGTAGAAGGACTTGTCAAAGACGAAACTCTTTTCTTCGTAGACTTTGCGCGATTTGGCATCGAGGGAAGCAGCAGGAGGAGGGTGTATGGTTTTGCAAGTCCCAGGGCCACTTTTTCGGAAATGTCGCGGTTGGAGTTGCGCGCGAGGGTTTGCATGCGGCGTTCGTGGCCCATGTTTTTCTGGCGCATCTCGCGTTGTGCGTCGCGGCGTTTTTCGGCGCGGAGTTTTTCGCGGGCGAGGCGGTCAGTTTCGGTTTCGTCTTCGGAGACTGAGCGGGAGGAGCGGGAGGAATAGCTGTCCACGCTTCTGCTTCTTGAGCGAGAAGTGTCGCGAGCGGCGGGTCTTCTGGCAGCACCGGCTTTTTCTTCTCTGGCTTTTTGAGCGAGCAGACGTAGGTTTTCTTCTTTTTGCTCCTTTTCCTTTTCGGCGAGGCGTTGTTGCATCAGTGCTCTTGATTTCACTTCTTCGCGGGCGTGGCGGTCGGCTGTTTGGAGGGCTTCGGCGAATGAGGCGAATTTGTCGTTGATGGTTACATCTTGCAGGCCACGGCCATCTGCTGCCAATCTCTTGTCCAGGGGGACTGTGTAACCTTTGGGGTTCTTCCAGTTCGAGACGGTGGGAGGAATGCGCCAGGCTTCTTGGTCTTCGGCGGTAAGCTTGCGCGGAGGTGAGTGCATGACTGGAGGAGGAGGTGATGGAGGGCGACCAGGAATCTTCTTTGCCTTGAATTTTGGTGGTTCCATGGGGTCGATTTGGCGGGACATGATTTTCATGATGCGGTCGCCCTTTTTGGAGTTGTCGTTGCCCATCTGGTTGGCCGGTGTGTAGCGGACGTATGAGGCTTCTCTTTTCTCGACACCCTTGACATTCTTGGGACGCTGGGCAGCGCTTGCGCCAGCGACAAGAGTTGCCAATGCTGCTTCCGTCTTTCTCTTCGTCTCTGCCACGGTCTCCTCGTCAGGACGAGCAAGTGAGATCTCACCGGCATTTGCTTGGTGTCGCAGAGGAATAAGGTCCTTGAATGAGGCGTGGACGATTCTGTTCTCAGCGTGACCACGCTTTGCGATAGCAGTATAATCGACCTGACCTTGAGCGTCGACACTCAATGTCAGAGCATTCGACGAGCCTGTGTGCTTTTTGCCCATGTCCAGCGGGTATTGCGCGACCGAGACTTCGGGGTAGGCGCCTCCATCTCCAAAGTCCTCATTGCCGCGGGGCCTCCAGTTGTTGCGTTGACCATATGGAGGAATGCCAGTGCGTTTGGCGATTTGCAATTGCTGTGATGCTGCCTGATCTGCTCCAATGATTCGAGGGCCAACCGACTGCTTCTGTTCCTCCTCTTCTCCTGTGTACTTCGGCTTGGGCAAAGACGCGAACAAAGCCATGGCAGTTGATGATGTGGACAATTCGTAGAGAGGATTGAAGGTCGCGAAATGCGAAAGCGCGTGAGCTTGACAGGTTTTGCGGTGCGCGCGACGTGAATTCCCAGTGACTGGCGCCTGTCCAGGTACTCGCTTGATGATTGGAATATGCAAATGTGAGAGCGGTGGTCGAATGCGATATGGATAGCTCCACGAGGCCGAGGAAGTCAGTGTCGATGCAGTCGTGTGAAGAAGTAGAAAGTTGAAGCTGCATTCACCGAGCGTGACGTTCGAGAGACATGGTCTGTGCGTTGATATATCTTCAAGTCACACCTTCAGGCATCATCACCATTGTTCAGATTTGTCTTTTTCTTGATACACCGTTTCTCTCCTTTATACCCTTAGCAGACACTGGTTTTCCACAGATCCTTGGTCCCAGGATTTTTCGGTATTGGCCATCTCAAATCGGTGTCTTCCAGACCATATCCGACCATCTACTCGAGTGCTTTATGCAATAATCCTGACTGGCTTTCGAAATATTCCAATGGACTCTGCTCTGGAAGACGAGTGTCAAGCAATAAACGCAATCTACTCTGAGTCCACTCTACTCGTTCTTTCTCAGAGCCCCACCATTTGCTCCCTCGAACTTCCCGGAGAAGTCGGTATATCACTACGCCTCGAATTTCCAGCAGATTATCCAGATGCACCTCCTTCAATCCTCGGTACGCAATCAGTGGGTGAGAACACTGCAAAAGGTCAAGGCACCCATGCCGTCGACATTGCACGTTCCGTCCTCGCTGAAGTATACCAACCCGGTTCACCATGTATATTCGACCTCGTGGAAGAAGTCAGCCAGAGACTTCAGCAGCACGACGAGGAAGCCAGCCAAAATCAAAGGCATCAAGAGCAACAAGATGCTCAAAGGAGAGGTCAGCACGAGGAAAGCCCCGACGACGACACAGATCCTGACGATATGCAGTCGTTAGATCTGCTGGACAAGGAACCACCATGGATTCTATCCGATGTGTTCACGGAAAAGAAATCAGTGTTTGTTGCTAGAGCTGCTGCTGTGAGTTCGCCTGGGGAAGCGAAATCGTATTTGGCGCATTTACTTGCTACGGATAAAAAGGTCGCCAAAGCTACGCATAATATTACTGCTTGGCGGATCCATGGGCCTAATGAGACGGCATTCCAGGATTGCGATGATGATGGAGAGACTGCTGCTGGTGGCAGACTATTACATCTCATGCAGCTGATGGATATCTGGGGTGTCATGGTGGTTGTCACGAGATGGTATGGTGGTGTTCAACTAGGACCTGATCGTTTCAGATTGATCAATACGGCTGCGCGAGATGCCTTCGTCAAAGGTGGATACGTCAAAGATGCCACAAAACCAGAAGCTGGTAATAAGAAAAAAGGCAAGAAGTAGTATAGACTGCGCCGAGAATTGCCTATTCCGAGAGGTGGAAAGAGACGCCTTGGAGATGATTGCGTATCATATATCGATCTTGCATCAATTTGTACGGACTGTCGCCTCTAGGCTAGCCCGTGTAACACACGCGATGTTGCACTCAACGCCCAAGATTGTGCCTCGGGAACTTTGTGAGCAGAACCAGGACATCACGAACCAATTTCACTCCTGGGTAGTATGTCACATCACGAGTGAACAAGCAGAAGCTTAACGCAGTAGTAACGGGGAGGTCTGATACGATGTTCCTCGAACCAACACGTTCGATATTGTCTTTGAGATTCAGACAGGGTTATGCGATCGGCGAGATACTCAATTCGTTCAACTGGTTACAATTCTTTATAGTGCCATGACCAAAAACCAGGCGATTGAGAACTGTCGTGAAATATGTGGGCTGGGCCATTACTTTTATAGTGCTTGCGCGCGTCTCTCGAGCGTCCGCGCACCAAGAGATCTTGATCGCTTGCTTCGGACGAGGGCGGAGGTACGCCGTACAGCAACGAAGTCTAATCAAGAGCCAGCCACCACGCTGCAAAAAGAAGTGCTGGAGGAAGAGACATATAGAAGGCGCAAGCAATGCCAAAGGTTTAAAAGTAAGCACGCCACGAGCAAAACAAACGCCCCCTTGCGGAGGTGGAAAGCAACTAGCGAACCAGTTTCGTTTCTAAAGATTGGAGTGTCAAGACTCTGGCATTGTCTTCGAGGAGGATCGAACAGATGACCTACAGTGAAGCGAGACCTCCTAATGACAAACACTCGCTACCACCCGGCCACCACCGCTTGTTGGAAGCGATGGCAATGTTGCAGGAGTTGCGGGGTGTGAGTATATAAAGGTAGAGGGTGGGCGATCCTTCACTAGCCACCAAGTCCGGCAACAGTGACGCGACCAAGCAACTCCTGGCTCAATGTCCATGTGTTCCCAATGCTTTTGACGATAAACCACAAAGTTGAGTAGGGAATGCTTCATTGGTGTGTACATACCAGCATAGTGACGCGACCTCTGCGGTCTCCTGCTAACTCGATATCCTCCTTGTATCCCATGTGCTCTTGATGTCACCCAAACGCCAATGTCCGTTGCGCCGCGCTTATGCAATTGTTCTTGTAATCAACCCGTGCCGACGTGCACTCACAGTCCCAAGGATCTTCTGACGTCCTGCTTGACCTTCTTGTTAAACTCGGGCCTTCTCTCCCTCCACATCCTTGCAGCGTCGACATTGGCGGGTGACTCGTCGTTGGGCTCGGCCAGCATGCTCATAACACTAATCAAGATCTTCTCTACACTCTGGATTGGCGACCAGCGTTCGGATGCGTGTTCGTAGTGGTTGGGATCGTCACCGGGAGGGTGGAGGATGGAGATGCAGACGACGCCGTTGGGGTAGACTATCACAAGGTCCATTAGTACAGTCTCCAAGATAATGCGAGACACGCAGGAAGCTTACCATTGGGGTGCCAAAGGTCTGTGAGAAACTTCATGGTTGGTGGCATGAGAGGATAGTCCTTGGGGAACTTGAGTTCGGCAGGGAAGATGCCACCTTCGTATGGAGTTCCCTCAGGGCCTTCGATCAGAGCCTCCCAGATGAACAGGTCGTCCTCCTCTACAGGGCCAGCAGTGATGCCATCCGGAGGGTCTTGGGTGAGGTGCTTGTATTCCTGGAATAGTCGCTTGGATGCGACTGAGGTGGTCATGTTGCTTGTGTTGTATGTATGATCTGGTTTGAATTCCGGAGTGAGAGATGTATTGGTATGTTGATCACAAGAGTCAAAGAGTGTTCGTTCGGGTGGAGGCGGTGACGATGAAAGCCGATGGATGTTCCAGGGTCATGATACGAGACGCACGACGCTTCCTTGCAAAGCGTTCTCGACTATCCAGCACCAGAAGCTACCAGATCAGATCCTGTTAGAAGACACAAAGGTGTTCGATCAGAGCGGTTGCCGAAAGAGAATCCAATTCATTCCTGGTCTTTGAAAAAACTTTGGGCAATCCCGCTGGTGGTTTCCTTGCCATCCTGCATGGAGACCGATCTATACGTCGTACGACAAGATCCCTTGTGTTCTTTATCAAATTCTCTAACACGGTACGACGTTTCCCAAGCACAACGATACTCTCGCCCTGCGATACGATTCCATAACGATTAAACATCATGGCACCCACAATCCCTCAACCAGCAGGAAAACCAGAAGACTATGTGCGAAAACGCTTTCCCATGACAAATGGCCAACGCAAAGCTTTACGCGATCGTGCTCGATTGACGCCTCACGGTAGACAAAAGGACCTGTGCTCTTGGTTCCTTGAACGATTTGGCCATACACCATCACAAGGAACTATTTCGGATAGTCTATCAGCGAAATACGATTGGCTTGATGACCCAAATGTCAACATCAACTATGATGCCGTCAAGTTGCGACCTTCGAGCTGGCCCGATCTCGAAGAGGCTTTGATTACATGGTATCGTCAAAATGAAGGCACAATGAACATCAACTATTCCGTGCTCGCTGAGCAGGCTGCTCGATTGTGGCATGAGATGGAACAATATAGAGATCAGAACCCTCCACAATTCAGTAATGGTTGGATTGATGGTTTCAAGCGACGTCACAATCTCACCAGGCGTTCTCACAAGAAACATCACGGCATCGTACCCAGAGTACCAGCCGGAGTTCGTCTGCAACGCCTGGCAGAGGCCCGATCTGGCCAAGAACCTGAGGACCCAATCCATGTCGAGGCCCAACCTAGTGACGGAGTTGGGGATCAATCCGAGGTTGACTATAGTGTTTCTGAGCTTGAGCGTTCCATCGCACAATATAACAGTCAACATACTCCAGCGCCTCATCCCGCAGTCGCTGCAGCACGTCGTCTATTCGAACAACCTCAATCGCAACCCCAAACTCTGCCCCGACCTCAGGTTCGACCTCAAGTTCAGCCTCCGCTGCAAGCGGAGCCACGTCGTGCCCTACCACGTATTTCCAGCGATGATGAGATCGCGGAACAAGTGTCTAGCGCCTGCCAGATTGCCAGCCAATTCAACCCGGCAGATATGTACATCTGCGATGAGACAAAGCTCTACTGGAATCAATCACCAGATCGTCGTATGCTGGCCTCAGAAACAGCTCAGATGCTCAACATGATCTGCTGCAACGCCGATGGCACTGACAAGCTCCCACTTTGGCTCATCGGCACACATCAGTCACCTCGAGCATTCGATCTGGCTGGCATTAACATCAACGCCTTGAATTGCGTATGGCGAGCCAACAACTCTGCTGAACTGCAATTTGTGATCATGCGTGACTGGCTGCGGTGGTTTGACAAACGAATGGCAGGCCGACGAGTTCTGCTGTTCCTTGATGATTTGAACATCCACCAGGATGTTATCGAAAGCTTCCGCTCAACCCAGCAACCGCTTCAAAACACCATTGTATACCGCCTACCTTCGCCCCACCCTGAGAAGTTTCAGCCACCTGCGAAAGGCATTATCAGGACGTTCAAAGCACATTACCGCAAGAAGTGGCTACGTCACATGTGTGATCAGATTGCCATCCGCAAAGCCCCACTAAATACAACAAACGTCCTACATGCAGTCAGATGGGCCATCCAGGCATGGCAATCGACATCTGCAAGCGCTATTCATACTTGCTGGGCACATTCTACACTGATTCCATCTGTAGATGAGATCACACCAGATCCATCCTTAGAGTTCGTTATACCAGGAACCCTAGAAGCCACGCTAGAGATCCAGACCTTACTTGATCGTTTGCGCCAACAGACAGGTATCCGTCTACACAATACCATCAATGATTTCATCGATCCGCGAGAGGAAGACTACAAAGACATTCCGAACGCCCCGCTAGTACCTGCGTTCGTGACTCGTGCTGATCATGAACCTGGAGAAGAGGCAGATGCACAGGCTAGAGTGACTGTGAAAGAGGCATTGAAAGCGTTAGAGGTGCTAAGAAAGTTTGAAGAGCAGGCTGCTGACGAACAAGTATCGTTGATGCAAAGGTTGGATGAACACGAGGAGAGGTTGAGGCGGAAGGAAAGGGAGATCGAGAGACAGGAGAATATGAGTGCATTGTTTAGCTTGCATTCGTGAGGCCCGTGGAGCTCAATAGCTAAGATTTGACAAGACCCGACAAACGATTGCTTCCAATAGTTACGATAAAACAGCACTAGCCACCTTATCAGCCTGTTTCTTCCTCACATAGCTATATCTAATCACGGCTTCTATTAGCCAACCACCTCCTGATAACAAACTCCCTAACCTCATAACTCCTAAGCACCTCCCCAATATCCTCTCCCACAGGTAACACCTTCGGCACCTTGACATACACGATAACCAAACTCTTCTTAACCTGACTCTGCACCCGATTGACACAATGCAACCACCACCAACCCATCTTTCCCTTTCCCTGCTCGGCCTCCACACTCCCCTCTTCATATTCCGGCAATATCAGTAGTGCAAATTCCGCATGCGAGAATACAGGTCCACGGTTGTAGAGCAGGAAATCGCAGGAGAATTTTACACCGGGGCGGACGACCCAGCCTAGGGACCGATAGTGGTGGTAGACAATGTAGTTTAGAAGGAATGGGTCGTCTGGGCGGAGGGAAGAGGGGGAAGCGGTGGGGAAATGGGAGTGGCGGCGGAAGAGGGTGAGGAGGGAAGGTGGGGAGATAGGTTGGGAGGTTGAGGGATCGAGGATCTGCAGGGCGCCTAGGGCGTAGCAGAGGAAAAAGGATTCTTCGAGGTTGAGTTGGAGATGTTCTTGATTTGTGATGGGGGCTTCGACGTCGGTTGAGAGTGGGGTTTCTGCTGGGACGGAGGAGGGTGGGATGCCGGTTGTGTGGATTGTGGTGCCGGTTTCGAGGATGGGGACGTCGACGATGTTGGTGGCAGGCTCCTTGGTTTCGGCGGTTTCCGCAGGTACGGCTTGGGTTTCCTCTGTGAAGTCTGCGTTTGCGTTTTCCTGTTGCATCCAGGGGAAGACGTGGGAGATGGCAATCTCTGTCGCTTTTTCTTCGTCCTTTACTTCCTTCTTGGCTTCTAGCGCTGCTCTCTCTTTTCTCAGCGTTTCTTCGATCTGCTCAGCTTCCAGTCTAGCTCTTTCCAGCTTGAAGAGTTTTCTCTCCTCTCTTCGTTTTCTGGTGTTTTCTTCTGCTGTACCACCGCCGTGCTTGCTGGCCTTGAGACGAGCCTTTTCTCTATCAAGCCAGCTGGGTTCACTGCGTGACAATGTTCCCTTTCCGAAGAAACCCATCTCCCACAAAGCGCGGATAGATTTCTGGTCTGTAATGTGGACAGACCTTGTTTCCGAGCTGAAAATACCAGTGATGGGCACATCAGGGTGAGAAGAAGGTGCCGAGATGAGTTGTGAGAGATAGATGTATGCGATACGCAGTAGAGAAAGCGGATTCTGTGGGACAAATGCCGGGAGAGGGTGTGTGTCCAGAGGCAGAGGTTTCGAGTGAATCAAGAAGTAGTTCGGTCTCTGTGGTCGCGTCCTGGCTGGTCTGGGTTTGTCTTGTGCGACCACATCCTTAGGGGAAGATTCCTTGACTGTTTCTGTTGCTATTGGGTTTACGTCCAGTCTTGAGCTTCCGCTGGCCTCGGTGTTTGAAGAAGCCATATTTGCTCGTGTTCTTTTCGTCGCGTGGAAATGCTGCTGATATCGTCAGGACTGCTTCTAGTTTATTCAAAAGAGGAAAGAAAATGCGACGCGAGTGGCAGAACGGCAAAGAAGGAAATGTATGTTGTTTGGCTCTGATCGAGCTGGAAAGCCTGATGTAGTACCAATCGAGCTCGAGAAGAATCGTACTCCCGTATATCCTCTCATGCTCTGAGAAGTTGAGTAACAACTGATAGACTAACAAATGTATGTTTGATATCTCTTTTACTTTTTCGGACTTTGAAGATTGAAACGATCTTTCTGTGCCTCGCGATATGATGACAGAAGATGGCAGAAAACGAGACGACTTACCCAGTGGGATACGAACGTCCAATATACGTATATACAATGAGTGAAGTTAGTAGCGGAGAAGGTTGGTATTGACAGACAGCGTGAGCAATGCACGATGGTTGCCGAATTATTCTTGATATGGTCAAAGCTTCGTATGCCGGAAGAGCGGACCGAAGCGCGGAGTTAAGCGCGGGTCTCGAATAATCCATCGTCATTCTTATTCACCACCAAGATCCACCGTCCTCCAAGCTGTTTCTCACATCCTCCCATCACTCATGTCAGCTCTACGACCACCAGTGATGTTGCCGCGAGCAGCTAGACGCTATGTCTCGACCTCTAGAGGTCCAAAAGGTCCTCGAAGTATCCTCAATAAACCACGAACACCCTCCCGGATCACGCCTCGTCCATCGCGAGCTTTGCCCTTGGCTGCAAATAGCCGCCACCAATCTTCACAGCAGCCGAGTCAGCAGAACAAGCCGAACGAGCAACCTCAGCAGACACCGGAAGAGCCGTCCAAGAACGCTCTGGTCGCCACGGCTCTAGCAGAGAACGAGTCCTCAGATCTGGTTGCGCCTGTCACAATCCCAGATGACCCCAATGGTGTTCTGACACCAAACCACCCGGCATGGGATCTCTTGAACAACAGCTCTCTGGTCATTCAGCGACAAATCGAGATGATGAACGTCTTCCTCGGATTCGAACAAGCCAACAGATATGTCATCATGAATGGAAGAGGAGAAACAATTGGATACATGGCCGAGCAGGATCACGGAGTAGGCAGTATGCTGGGTCGCCAGATGTTCAAGACGCACCGAAGCTTTACCTCCCACATCTTCGACAAGAACGAGAGGGAGGTCTTGCGTATTCACAGACCTTTCTCCTGGATCTCATCGCGCATTCGCATCTACGATCCTACTGCTCCTGGTGACTACTCACAGTCAGACACGCTTCAAGGCACCTCGGTCCAGTCAGCCATAGACCAAACCTCTGCAGCTCAAGTGTCACCCCTCCCACTGGCCGATATGCGTATCATCGGAGAAGCACAACAACAGTGGGCACCTCTCCGCCGCAAATACAATTTGTTCAACTACCGCTCTCTCGAACCTGCAAACGACTCTTCCCCTAAACTGACCTCCGGAGATGCACCAAACACTGAAGCCAAAGCCCTCGCAGTCTCAGAAGGACAATCCGAACAAGCAATAGAAGCAGGAATGCAGCAATTCGCCTTTGTCAACGAACCTTTCCTCTCTTGGGACTTCTCACTCAAGGATGCCGAAGAACGTAAAATCGGTAGTGTAAACCGCAATTTCGTTGGTTTCGCTAGAGAGATCTTTACCGATACTGGTGTTTATGCTCTACGTATGGATTCTGCCAGTCTAGGGGAAGGAGTTGAAGAGACGGCCATGACGTTGGATCAAAGGGCTGTCATGCTTGCTACAGCCGTGTCTATTGATTTCGATTACTTCAGTAGACATAGTGGTGTTGGCGGTGGTGGTGGATTCATGCCTTTATGGTTCCCTGGTATGGGAGGCGGTGCTGCTGAGGGAGGTGCTGTTGGTGGAGCGGCTGGAGGAGCTACAGGTGAAGTCGGTGCTGCAGAGGGCGTTGGCGGTGCTATGGGTGGTGCAGCGAGAGGTGCTGCTGGCACTGAAGGCGCCATCGGAGCTGCTGGAACTATGGCAGGTGTTGAAGCCATGAACCGTGGATATGGTGGCCAGCCTGCCGACGATGCTAGCCCTCAAGCCCCTGTCGAGCCTTTCCAGAATGACGGCGGTGTTGGCCAGTCGCAAGGAGATGCTTGGGGTGAGCAGAACCCCTGGGGCGAGCAGCAGAACCCCTGGGGACAACAACCTCAAGAGCAGGACCCGTGGTCAGGTGGAAACCAAGGAGGCAGCGATTCTGGCGGTGGTGATGGAGGTGGTTTCGACTTTGACGATTTCTTCTAGATTGCAGGCTACCATCACTTCTCATGTATTTTTCCAGCATAGCGTAGCATATATAGATACCCCTCTCACTTTTTCATCACAGAAACAAAAGACCCCATCTTTACAACAAGTCCTTTGCTGCCCTAGCCATACACGTATGAAAGTCGTTCGCGAGCCAAGCCTCAAATATCCACGTTGTTGACAACTTCGCCCATACCAATTTCCACGACCCTCAAACATCAAGACCAACACCACCATCTTCGACATCACCAAAAAAAAAGAAATACGTCTGCGCTCAAATCTTCCACGCATCCCCACCAAATCACCATGTCATCGCCAACCACAGAACCAACACCCACACCACAAGAACCCAAACAAGAACCCAAACAAGAACGACCACGCTGGCAACCACGCCCACCACCAACACAAGAAGAACGCTACCATGACGAGATACGCAATCTCATTTACGCTTTCGCTATCCTCCTGAAATGTATAGCATTCTACCTCTTCTGCCTAGGGGTCAAAGTGCTGTGGCTTGATTGTTGGATTGCTCCGATGCAACGAATTCCACTTGCGCAAATCGCCGTCAAAGGTGCTGGTGGGCATTGAAATTCGGGGCAAGTCAAGAAGATCTGGGGGATTACTGGGGGAGGTTGGATTGTTGGTTGAAGTGTGTTGTGGCTTCTTGTCCAGAGATTCTCTGTCGGAGGATCAAGGTCTCGAGAGTAAGTGTGTGACATACTGTGTAGACAGACTCTGGTGTTGGACGGCATGTCACGATTGTCACATTCAAACTGCTTCGGGTCTGCGAAACTTGGTACAGTACGATTGATGTGCACGTCGATTGATTTAGGATCGTGCCGAAACTTCCCTGGCTCTAAAAGAGCGCTGGTATTGGCCAAGTAAGAATAACTCCAAAGCACCCTGCTATTTTAGAAAAACCATGCTATGCCGTACGGCACCATGTAAATCAATAACCATAAAATAATCAAGAGAAGTCCATCAAGAGGTGTGGACTACCACTTCTTTGCTTCCAAGCCGTCAGGTGGGTTGGTCTCGACCTTGGCCTTCTTGACTTCCTCCCAGTTGGTGCTCAAAGCGGTACCGTTGCTTTCGCTGAATGATTTCATCATGGCGCGACGGGTATCAGCGTCTGCACCGGCATAGAGTTTCTTAAAAAAGCCATTGACTGCATCACCGCCCTCGTCCTCCTCTTCTTCCTCGATCTTGCCGTCTGACTTTGAATCGCCAGTCTTGGGCTTGGCGAGAGCTTCAGATGCCAGCTTGTCCCAATCCTTGGGGCCGCTGCGGGATGAGGTAGGGTATGAAGGTGCCTTTTGTGTCGTGGTAGGCTGGAGAACTGACGAGGGCACGGATGCGGTGGTAGTCGACTTGTTCGCGGCAGGCTCGTTGCTTTCGAGAGCGGACCACTTTTGACCGGGTTGTGATTTCTTGAGGACGACTTCGACCTTGGTGGACATGATGGAAAAGGTTGATGCTGAAGGGTCGATGTCGGCGAAGAGGGGCTCGAGGGAGAAGTCGAAGTCGGATGAAGTCTGTAGGGGGAAGGAGATGCTCAGGGAGCGAGGTTGGATATCGATGATGGCCTTGTCCTTGGGGACGCCCTTTGCGAGGAGGGTAAAGTAGACCTTGTCGTTGTTCTGGTACCAGTCATGACGGATCTTGTCTGCGGGTGTCTGAGTCACTGCAGGGGGTTGTGCAGGAGTAGAGGTGATTGTGCTTGTTGTGTCAGCCTTCTTGGGAGGGCTTGCGACTGTAGTGTCCTCCTTCTCTTCAGGCGTCTCCTTGACAGTAACATCGGTCGAGCCTTCCATGGCGGAGATTTTCGTGTTGACCTTGCTTTCCCACATAGGAATAGACTTGTCTTTCGGATCCATACGCTTGACAACGTCAAGCAGGAAGCGGCAGTCGGGGTAGCGTTCCAAACCGAAGAGTGCTATGGCTCGTCGGAACTGGCCCTGGACGATGAGTTCGCGCTTGCCTCTCTTTTGTGCACTGAGCACGGCCTTGTCGGCATCAGCAAGGGCTGACTGATAGTCGGCGGGCGAGGTTCTCTGGTATGCGGTAGATCGTTTGATGAGGTAGTCGGGTGATGTGGGTGAGACTGCAAGGGCGGCTGTGTATAGCTTGATGGCTTCGGCGTAGTTGCCTGCACTGAGTGCCTCTGCCCCGAGCTTTGCTTGATCCATAATTGCGTTGCTGTGTGGATGGATGTGTGGAATGTGATTGCGATAGGGAGAGAGGAAGAAAGTGTTAAAGAGTAATGCATGTGACTGTGACGGTGGAGCTTCTAGAATGCACTTTCACTTTGGCGCCCCGACAACGTGGGAAAGTTTAACCGAGCCAGCCCATTGCATGCTTGAGTTTCACATCTGCGTTTCACACTCTTTGACAACCAATTATCAAACATCACTCTTCTTCATGTTCAATGCTCTGATCCGAACACATCATATCACTTCTCGAAAGAAGGTGACCAAATTGAAGCAGGCCGCCAATGCTACACAGGTCTTTGCTTTGCTGAGGAGTGGTAGCTCGCCCGGTATTATGTATGTAGAAGGAGAAGAGAAGGGCGTTCGCCATTGGGTTGATACTGTTCATGTACGTCTTATCTACTGTTCTTCAGGAATGAGTCTGACCCACCTGGCAGAATCTCCGTTACAAGGATTATCAGCTAGTTGCTCGTCCTGCTGCCATTCAGCATGAAAATCAGCCGACGAAAGATTCAGAAGTAAGACCTGGACTCTACGAGACAGAGACGGTGAGCGATTTCGGCAAACAGCTTCAAGATCGTGGTGTATATGCTTGGTGGCGGAAAGCTATGGGCTACGCAAAGGACGAGTAGACTATGGGCTAGCTCTTCTAATGTCGATGATGTGAGGCGTTCACGATACTTCCAAGGCAATCACCGATGGTAGCGAGCCATTCTTCAAGCTTGCCTCTATCTTCTGATCTCTTCTTTTCACCGCAACAGATCCGCAGCTAGCTTCATGCAATAATGATGTCTTTTCTGCCCCTCATGTCAACAGAGAAGCTACCCCACAGTATTGATATGCCAAGGCCGCATCACACCGCCGATGGAGGGGTGACGAGGCAGGGGCGGGCTCCGCTGTTGAAACGAAACCCTCAATCTATTCAGGTCTGGCCGTAGCTTCCAATCTAGAGTAGAGACCTCCTGAGAAACACCGTCCCTTCTTCAAACTTATCTCTCTTTCGCTCTCCCTGACCCATATCATAACCAACTCTACCTCCCAACCCATCCACAGACACAATGGCTTACCCTCCTGGCGGTACCTTCTTCGACACTCTGAAGCGTAGCTTCACCGATGTCCCCGTCGAGTCTGGCAAGATTGCCACTTCTCAGTTCCTCGAGGCTGCTGAGAGCTTGACCACTCTCTTCGGTGTGTAACTCCTGAATCTCTACCATTGGTCATGCTCTAATAAGAACAGATGTCCTCGGCTCGACCGCCTTCAAGCCTGTCAAGTCGGACATGACTGGCAACATCAAGGTACTACACGCCGCTCTACCCATTGCAATCGTGATCTCACGCACCCCAGAAAATCCGTGACCGTCAACTCGCTGCTCCCGTCGACTCAGAGAACCTCCAAGACCTCGTTCGCAACGAGCTCGCAACCAAGAAGCACGTCGCAACTGAGGGTCTTGTCTGGCTGAACCGGTACGTCTCCACCAAGTATCTTTCACAACATCCGTTCTGACAATCGTGGTAGCGCTCTCGACTTCACCGCCCAAGCCCTCCGCCAGAACCTTAGCAACAGTGGTGAGGAAGTCAGCGTCTCATTCCGTGCCGCATACGGCAACACCCTCAGCAAGCACCACAGCTTCCTCATCAAGCCTGTCTTCAGCGCTGCCATGAGCGCCACCCCTTACCGAAAGGACTTCTACGCCAAGCTCGGTGACGACCAGGCTCGCGTCGAGAAGGAGCTCGGTGCTTGGTTGACCAGCCTCGAGAACATTGTCAAGACATTGAACGACTTTTTGGCCACAAAGGAGGCCAAGTGGTAATTTACGAATGAGCCCTGGCGGCCTGCAGAAAAAGCTACACGATATGATAAACAACAGATCTGTTTTTGCTTCCACAATTCGAATCTCGACCAATCGCCTGCTATGTGATTCTCTATCTTGTGTCCAGCAAGTAAACACACACCACAGAGTGAGCTGAGATCTTGATCAAGATCTTTTGTCCGAAAATTGTTCGCCTTTGCGTTTCATTGAGCACAATACTCCGTGAAGACTCCGGGTCCGTCGCGTGGCATGCAAGAGTCATTCCGACGAGCTCTCCATCCCTTGATATCAAATTTTCCTACTGCAATTTACTAAATTCCTCCTAGATATATCGACTGTCAAATCATGGCTACGACCATCAAGACCAGCTCCTTCCTGATCGAGCTTCCGCAAGAACTCAAAGACATGATCTACGACTACGTATTCTCAGTCGACTACGCCAAACTGCTCGGGGACAGTGCAACATCGCACCCTCTCATGCGGACTTCCAAGCAACTCAGAGCTGAAGCAAGAGTTCCTTTCATCAGAGCACTAGCTCGCTCATCCATTCTCTACATCGGCTGCGACCTTAAGAAACCCACAAACATCGGATGCTACTTCACCTGGAAAGCTCCAAGCGCAGACGGTATCAACAGGCAGCCTCGAGAGGCGCATTTGTGCTCTAGGTGGTCCGTATTTCGCCATAGCAACTTCGCACATGAATTCGTCCCACGTCTGCAGCAAATCTTCCTGGCCCTAAAACCCGTGGGTAGTATTTTGTTGAGTATCGACTTCGAGTGCGATCCGCCGCTTCATATCGCTGCCGACTGGCTATGCTGCCGTGACCGTCAGTTCGAGAGCAGAGCCGACAAGATATTCCGTGCTGGAATCAAAACATGGGAAGAGCAGTTTACAGCCTGCTCAATTGCCTGGATCGAAGACTCTTTGCTGGCTATACGAGATACGTGGATAGAGGCGCGCAGCAAATCCTACGTGGATCCTAGGAGGCATGATCTAACAATGCAGGGCCATCACTACTTCCCTTAGCAGCCTCTGATAATATTGTCTTTGGTTTCATCTATAAAGACACATTTCTCTTTTACAGCTATACGTGTCATCTCTAGCAAGCAACTTTTCGAAAGACATGAACGAGGGATGAATCGGGTCTTCTTTGGTTGTATGATCATGTATATGTCTATCATACTCTATAGACGAGAAACACTTGTCGTACGTCAGCTACATGGAGTCTGAAAAACTATATTTCAGCGTCCCGGCGGATCTACAAAATACTAAATAGGCGAATCCTTTTCGCTCTCCTACCATCCCGTTCCCCATCTTCATTTGCTAGTCGCCTGCTCCGCTCTGTTGTTCCCCCTCTCTGTTTCCACCACTCTTCATCCTCTGATAGTTTGAGCTCAATCTCTCTTTCTCTCTGCAATCTATTCAACTCTTTCATGGTGATCCGTTTGGGTGGATACGATGTTCGATCACTGAAGGGTCTGAGTTTAAGTCCAAGACCAAGTCCTGCGTCTATGGATCTTTGGGGTCTGAGCTGAAGTCCAAGTCCAAGTCCACGTGTGTCTATGCGTCTTTGATGCGGTCTTCGCGTGTGCATTTCAGTCAGGACTTCGTGCAAAGGATAGTAGTTTGTCTCTGCGAATACCTGATCACATTGCATTCGTATGCTGGTGATCAAAGTCTCGATCCAAGCTACTGAGCAGGTTGTTGGAGCCTCATATGTGCTCTTGATGATGGGATTGAGGTAGAATCGGGTATGGTCGCCCTTAAGAGGCATCGGCAACGAGTAGAGGGCCCTATGCACACGAATCTTGGTCGGTGCATCCTTGTTGAAATGGATGCTCAAAGCCAGATTGCGATAGCATACCATTTTGATGTAGACACAGCCTATGTTCGCAAGAAGGTTGTTTTCTCGTTCGGCCAAGGTGCGGAAATTACTCCATCTCGAGTAGTAGGGTGACAGCGTAGGAGATCCAGGCAGTTTCAAATAATCTCCTCTTGCTGCAGATGTATAGAAGCTGGTGTTCCAACTTGTGGGCATCGAAGCATGTCTGCATTCAATTTGGAGAGTCGTTCGAGGGGAAAAGTAGCGTCGCAAGCGAAGTGTGGACTCGCGGGCGACGCTTTGACATGTCTGCGTCAACGGATGAGGGATCTTTTGCTCTGGATTTGAGGCGAAAACTTCGTCGTAGATAAGATCGCGGAGCTCCTGTGGGAGTCTGGTTAGGAAGGCACCGGTCTGATCCCTGGACTTCGTGCAGTTCTCTGGAGCTTGTGACTCGATCATCTTGGATGCTGCCATGTCGTTCTTCGGTTGGAGGATGGACTGCAGCTGAGATTATGTTAAATGTACAGAAGAGAGCGAGAAGGAGGAGAGGAGTGAGGTTAAGGATGTCAAGGCCTTCCGTTCATCAGTCATCGAATGACTCACAAAGATCTTGACAATCGACTCGAGTAGACGCAAGAAAGGGCGATGGCAGGAACGAGACGTACACTCTCGCCCCTACCTCAAAATTACCGCCTGATGTTGGTGAAAACATCTCGAGAGTTGTTGGAAGATTCGGGCTGGGATTTGATCGGTCGTTGTAATGATGCCCAATTGTTATAACTGTGTTTCGTGGAAGTCCTGCTGATCAACAACGCTGATACAGGCATCAGTAAGTTTCCGCGTTGACTGTACAGGCTTGATTATCGAGTGAACCCTAAGTTGGTTCATGTTACAATGGCTGGTGTGACACGGAGTGGTAGAGTGGCAAAGACGCCGAGATAGCCCATTCGTCTAACAAAAACCAGGCAAGAGCGGAGGGCTGCTTATCCACTCCAAGCCACGTGCTGGCCCGAAAAAATTATCGCAATCCTTTAGCGACTTGATTCGTGCTCTCCTTTCTTGTGGAGAGAATGACGAGACTGCAGAGAAGGACAGGCACTCACACTAGAGTTAATTTGCTCGACTTATACACGTGGTGACCTGTCAGAAACTTCAAAGCAAATTCGACTTACTTCCACTCTGATAGCACTCTTCATACCTACATTGTTTTCTCTCTAGCCTCCGTACGAAGAGAGTCGACCCAGAACTGCGCTTCTAATCGTAGCGTTCGATCAACTCTACTTTGATCACATCGCTGTCTTATCGTCATGAAGACCATCAAGACCAGATCGCAGACCAAGAAACTCGCTCAAGAGTTGGCTACGGTACTGGCCAGACCTGTCCAAACTTGCACACTGTTGACATTCCTCCCGCTAGAAATGCGATACATGATATTCGAACACATCTTTGCAGAAGAAGCAAAACCGAAGCTCCTGCATCCTCTCATGCAAACCTGCAAACAACTGGAAGAAGAAGCAACAGACGCTGCAGCACGAATACTTGGGCCCAAGGTTCACTTTTACCTGGAGCTCAAAAACACTCGTCGCACCAGTTGGAGCATCAGGCACTCTTTCCGCTTCCATCAGCCTGGCAGAAATGAAGCACGAGCTTCCCCATTGTTCACTCTTAGACGCGGTCGGACGCAATGGCGTGTCTTCCGCCAAAGCAGCATTGGCAAGCAGATGATGGCACGGACTAAACAAATCAGCATCCATTGGTTAACCCCTTCCGCGGGCTTCATCATTGATTTCCGAGTCGACTCTCCACCCGAAATCGCAGTTTATAAACATTGGAAGAAACCAGACCTCAGGTCTCACGTATCCGTTGATGAAGCATACCAAATGATGGATGCAACAGCGATCAGGTGGAGCACTCGAAAAGCTGACTGTTCTGTAAAATGGGTTGACGAGTTTGTCAATGATCTGAGAGCCAGCTGGATCAAGTTGCGTGCTGAGGCCAAGGGGAAAGATTCGCGCGTTGGAGATTAGAATCTCTCGCCGGGAGCATATTAGTTATGTTGCTGTCAGGCTTTGCAAGCTTGCAGAGAACGTCCGAACCTGGGAAAAGCAGAAGACTTGTAACGTCTACTATGTGTAATGCATGTGGTTTCCTGGATCGAATCTGAATACAAATTGCAGGTTGATGTCGAGGCTCGATACTCTGGTGCATCCTCGGTAGAAGCTCGTTGTGACAGACCCTATCTTACTGGCATCGGAATACGTACAATCGTTGAATCGAAAAGAAATTTCGTAAGAAGCTGTTTTCATTCGCATGTGAATTGATCCTCTTGCCGTTACCAAGATCCTCGGTTGACAATCGTGATGGATGAAAGAAATAAAGCATCCTGATGGCTAATCATCCAGTACTGATCTGCAGTATCAAGAATTGTCGGCACAGAGGGCCAATAGCAAGCCACAGCATAGCTTACCGATAATTGTAACTCAGGCATGTGTGAAGGTGTCCCGGGGTCCTTTGTTGAGCATGCATGTTGATCACCACGCCGATGAACAAAGTACAGCGCCGAGTACAACATCGGGGAGACGGAAGACCCGTAGACA
>Ga0115846_100525_pt1 | contig 19927 bp, 16 predicted proteins | sample InSIn5gowninarea_2_FD_83860 | JGI IMG/M metagenome (GOLD analysis project Ga0115846, IMG submission 83860)
GACTGAACTTTCTGAGCAAGTCAGTGCATCTTGCTGTGGCCGAGCATGCCGCATGACATGCAAGGGCTATGGCTATCGGGAATTCAGGACTTGCTTGGAACTCTACCGACTGTAGCATCAATAAACTGCATACCCGGATCTCGAAAGAGCTGTGCAATTCGACTTTATGGGCTTCAGGTCGAGCGTAAACTCGCTTCACAGAGCCAACTTTTACGAATTGGCTAGTGTATGTATTCCTCGTCTCTGAAACAAATCTGGAGTCTTGTCACCCCGTGTTGCCAAATGGGCATGATGTACCTGACGGAACGAGAATGCGCTGACATTACATTGCAGTCTAGCTTATTGGCGTTATGTGGTATATGAAACCCTTATCTGCGATTTACCAGCAGTTCACGCATCTGAGGTTGACGTTTCCTGTTCTAGTACTTCCCGCAACACTTCTCGAGATCCTCACCCAAGAGTGGTGTGTGGAGCTAATGGAGCAGCGTCTGAGGTAGCATGGATGCTTTCAAACCTGGATGTTGCCTATGCTCCTTCCACAGAACTTTTCAACTCTTCTAAGAATGTCGTGCCTTTCTTTCTCACTGATGTTTCTCGCGTGTCCAGACCGGACTTGGACTGTACAGAGGATCATAGCTAGGAAGATAGGTCTTCCATAGACACACCAAAGGATAAATGAGTGCCTTGTCCTCGGGCTGCGAAGTCGTATATTTGCTACTGTTGATTTTTGACTGTCTACAGCGGTGGCCCCAATGAACTTCCATTACCTCATTCTTCAATGATTTTCTCGAACAGGCATCATTTCCTTAGTTTATTACCTGGCTCGCGAGAAGCAACCCTTGATTTTTACCACGCCGGGCAGGAGTGCAGTTAACATGATAGTTTTGGAGTGCTAGTGATGGTAAACGAACCTGGAATGTCAGCTGTAGACGTGGTGAGCGGTGTACACCTCAAGTCAGCTATGGGCAGTATCAATTTTGGCAGCAGGTCTGTTGGCACCTTGTAAAGGCAAGGAAACAGATAAACGAGAATAGCTTCCAGGAAAACAAACCTCTCTGAACACGCAGCACGCCCAAATTTATATAGAAGTACGTGCTTTATATATCACATTAATTTCAAGGATCAAGAGCAACGAAATTGCCTTAGTATTGCTCTGTGTTGGTATCATGCCGACAACGAACAAACATATGCCTCGCGTCTAGTTTTCAACTCACGATTTCAACTCTCTACACAATCCCCATACTGTACATACGTGCAAGACATGTGTTCAGATTGGAGTAAAGATTGATATCCACCACAAGCGAATTTGTGAACACACCTAAGCTACGTGAGGAATAGTGTAGTTCGAAGATGACTTCGGCTTAGAAGCGATTCCGGGTGAGACTCTTTTGGTGACACGGCAATTTCAGGCACGTCGACGCGCGCATTGACATCCGTCGGGACTTGTGATGGTAGGTGAATCTGGTCTGATTCATGTTTGTTGCCGGTGGTTGTTCGGTGTTGCGTGGTCTTCTGCGCAGCATACTTCCATCTCACCTCAACACTGTTCGCGACTCCTGATTAAGCATCATGGCTAATCTTTCTGGCACAGACCACCCACAGACACTCAACACGGCAGTAAACATTGATAATGATATAAGGCTACGATGAGTGGATTCTACGCCAACCCTGATGCCACTGCTCCGACTGCGCCAGGCACGCTTCTCGCGCCGTCATCCGATACAATTGCGGCTGGAAAAGAACGCGCCAAAGCAGTTCTAGCAGCCGCGTCGAATGCGACCGCACAAGATGGAGAGTTACACGAAAACCTGGGTTCAAGGCAACAGGGCTCGTCGAGATCCTCAAACAGAAAGAGAAAGCGCGAAACATTGGCGCAACGCATCCAGACAGATGAATATGTAACTCGAGAATACCTTTATAAGGCCGACCTGGCAGAGCATACCCACAAACCATTATTACTACAGCAAAAGCAGCAAGAAGTTCAGTATTACCAAAAGCTGCGACCGCTTCGGGAACAGAATCCTGGCCTTATCTTTGGCGTTGGATATGAGGGCATTGGTAATCCACGAACCGACGATCGCGCTTCGCGAGATCCCATCATCTATCCGCGATTGCGAAGGCCAGGCAAGAAACAGACGCGACCACCCCGCGCATCGAGAAAGGACCAAGCAATTCAAGCTGAGCAAGACGAAGAACTTGTGCCCATCCGTCTAGACATTGAATGGGGTAAGATCAAACTCCGAGACACTTTTACCTGGAATTTGCACGACCGGACAACATCAATAGACTACTATTCCGAGAAACTCGTCGAGGATTTTGGACTGGATGTCAAAGCATGCGAACCATTGGTGAAGAAAGTTGTAGCAGATATTCGAGAACAGCTTCAGGATTACACACCGCACATCTACACATACCCAGAGCCTGTCGACTCCCATTTGCCGTATTTCGCCTACAAGAACGATGAAATGCGTATCCTAGTCAAGCTCAATATCACTATCGGCCAGAATACCTTGATCGACCAGTTCGAGTGGGAGGTGAACAATCCATACAACGCACCTGAGGAGTTTGCACGACAGATGACGCACGACCTTTCTCTGGCTGGAGAATTTACATCGGCCATAGCCCATTGCATTCGCGAACAGTGTCAACTATATACGAGGTCTTTGCATCTGATTGGCTATCCATTCGATGGGAGACTAATTGATGATCCTGATCTCAAGGAAAATTTCCTGCAGTCACCCCTGCCCACTATATTCCGGCCATACCAAATGGCGAAAGAATATTCACCATACATTTACGAGCTCAACGAAGCCGACCTTGAGAGGACGGAACTATCCATTTCGCGTGAACAAAGGAGACAGAAGCGGTCGACGAATAGACGAGGTGGTCCTGCCCTACCAGATCTGAAGGACAAGCCGAAGACTATCAGGTCGCTTGTGGTCTCATCTGTAATACCTGGCGGAGCCCTGAGTATGGAGGAGAGTCGCATCTTCAGAGTTGCACGACAAAGTCGCCGACCAGGTCGTGGTCCACGGGATGAATTTGATGAAAGTGAAGGATCAGAGAGCGGTGATGAGTCTGCACCTGACTCACCTGCAATCCCAGCCCATCTACTACCCCCTGGATCCTCGCGCGCCCGAGGCACTATGAGGAGCGCTGCCCTGACAGCAAGCGCCGGCATTCGAAACAATTTGACTGGCTTGTCCGCTGGAAGGTCAGCTACTCCTGAAGCGAGTGGCCTCCTCGAACCCAGAAGTGCCGCGCGCAGGCGTGATTACAAGGATCCTGACAGTGACGACGATACTGAGAAGATGATCGTGGTACTAAAAGTCGGCAAGCAGAAGTTGCGAGAATGGACTCGCACACAACGCTTAAAGGAGCGAGCTGGGCATGCTTCAAATACTGGTAGTCCGATGCCAGCAGCTCGGCCAAGGGCGGCACCGTTGAACCTCGCAGCCCAACCACCTCCACCATCCGTCCGGGCCCCAACAGAAAACATGTTTGGGGCTGTTGATGCGACGCATCATGCTCCGAGTGCAGAACACCCAGCGGTAAGCTTAACTATTTTGAGGCCGTTGTGCATTACTGACAGATACATAGCCACCACCGCCTGATTGGTTGCTTGAGGGGCTTGACAAATTAAGGTCACAGTATCGTGACGATCGGTTTCAGGCCACTATGAAACATACAGCTATTGATCCTCAGACAGGAGGACCGGTCGCGGCTGATGAGAACAACAACCATTTCGACCACAAGTATTTGCCCAGGATTCGTTGTCTTGATTGCCCAGGAAAGCTATACGTGACTGGACCTGGGATGACGGCAGACAGGTTCGAAGCTCATCTGAAGAATCGCAGGCACAGAGAAGCAGTGGAGATGAGGTTGGATCAAGAAGGATAACCGAAGTGTGGTGAAAGATATACACCAAATTCAAAATCGTTCAACCATATCCCCCTACCTCCTTACAATCAAGCATGAGATTGCCTAGGAATGGGTAGGAGAACATCAATCAATGTAGCCACTGTAACAAGGACTCGAGACATAAAAGGAGCTCAAGCACCAGCGAACAATATTCATGCCTGAGTCAGTGCGGAGATACGTCATTTGTTGTTATTCTTGCCGCAGCGCACTTTCTTGAATGCCGTGTTTAATGTATACCCCCACTATTGGCACACGACTCTCTCCCGCCCTCTGAACAATTGATTGATCACATATCCAAGAGGTGTTCGCACAATCAATACCAACAATGGCCGAGTCCACTGAGACAGGTATGTCCTCTGCAACGTAATGCCACCAAACTTGCACACAAAGTGTGCGCCGGCAACTGTCAGAGAGCACACTCCAATGGTTCTTGACATTGTTTATGCTGAGAACTTTCCCCTGACATTGTAATGAACCTGCGTAGTAAGATTGGGAAGCTGACACTCAGTGACGATATAGACTACAGTCTCGCAAATCCGGATACTCTAACCAAGTATGTATGTCAGGAAGAATATTTGAGCGCATATCTAATTAAATACACAGGTACAAGACTGCAGCTCAAATATCGCATAAGGTCTACGAAACGGTTACAGGTCAGACAAACAGCCATTTATCTGCGCGACACCAACTGACCGAATATTAGGATGGCTGACTGAGGGTGCAAAGATTGTTGACCTCTGCACAAAGGGAGACGCTCTTCTCGATGAAGAAGTCGGCAAAGTCTACAAAGGCAAGAAGATAGCAAAAGGAATTGCTACACCATGCACCATATCGCCGAGCTCATATGTTACGCCATTCACACCTCTATTGTCAGATGTGGAAGATTCAGCCTTGGAATTGAAGGCAGGTGAAATTGTCAAGATTCAATTGGGCGCTCAGATTGATGGCTTTGGCACTATTGTTGGAGGCAATGTTGTCGTGCCGAAGAAGGGTGAAAAGGCTGCAGATGCCAAGGTCGAAGGACGAGAAGCAGATCTATTACTGGCCACATATTATGCAAACGAATTACTGCTACGATTGATGGTACCTCCTGGGCTCCTGGCCACCGGAACTGAGGAAGAGAAGAAGAAGGCGTCTGCTGAGAAACCACCTTCGCAGACTAAGATAATACAGCTGGTCGACAAAGTCGCGGCTGCTTATGGCGTCAAGGTGGTCCAACACACAACCAGTTGGCTGTTCGAGAGGAACGAGGTTGAAGGGAAGAAAAAGATCATTCTGTCTCCGGCCGCTGATAGCACGAAAGGAGAAGGCACCCCTGAAGTTGGCGATGTGTGGGGTGTTGAGGTTGGAATGAGTCTTGGAAGTGGAAAGGTCAAAGACCTTGACAAAAGATCTACTTTGATGCGCAGAACTGTCATCACTTATGGTCTAAAACGACCTAGTTCTCGACAAGTCTTAAGTGAGATCGTGAAGAAGTTCGGAACCTTTCCATTCAGCTTGCGACAGCTGGACGACGAGAAAGCCGGCAAGGTGGGTGTCATCGAGTGCGTCCGAAGTGGTGTGCTACGAGAGTACAAGCCCGCTGCGGACTCAGAAGGAGCGCCTGTGACGAGACTCTTCACTACTGTGGCTATCACAAAGAACGGCCTTATGCGATTGGCAGCACCGCCAACACTCGATCTCGAGCAGGTCAAGTCAGACAAGAAGATCACAGATGAGGAGATTCTGAAGATCCTGGAGCGACCTCTGGCCAAGCCAACTGGTACGAAGAGCAAAAACAAGAAAAAGAAGAAGAAGCCTACTAAGAAGGCTGCCGCCGTTGAAGAGGAGAGTGAAGAGGAAGAAGAGGACTCGGATGAAGAATAGATTGCTTCTAGCGACAAGTGTCGAGACTGCTGTCGTTCGACTTGGGGTAGACGACGGGCAGCTTAACGACTGTGCTGACGCCCCGGAGAATCCCAGTTGCAGCTCGAACATCAGAATGGTGGCATTGGCTACCAGTAGATGGAAAAAGGAGACATGACTCACGAAGTATATGAAAAGGGCGCGGATGAACACCATGCATGGAAAAGCAAGATGACATAGACATTGAGCAGTTCAATATACCCTCTTCGTGTTGATATGCATTATCTCTTATATTAATATTGTGGAAGTCATCAGATTGGTGGTGCTTGCCTGACGTGTCAACGTGATAAACCAAGAGACATGCATGCCTTGTCCCGTTTGCCAGTATTAGTACACTTGATCACTGGAATTATTTCACCGAGTCAGAAACGGATCAGAAACGTTCAAGAAAAGGAAGCGCATTGCGAGACAGAATTGAGCAAGGGTGCAGAGACACAGCAACGACGGAGGAGTTGAGCATCGAAAGTGAGCCCCCTTACTAGCGTGGTCGACTGACCCGTGTTCCGCATCTTGCGTTGAACTTTGGACAATCTCGACGGTGAACCTGCCCACTGCGACCTTGATTCACGCCACGACGACGCCTTCTTGGGTCTGTCAACCTTCTATCGGAGGTGCAGTGAGTGTTGCTGCGTTTCGCAATACCGCGTCCCTGAATTGACAAGCGCAGATTCGCCCGTGCGCGGGACGGTCATGTCAACTACCAGAAGTTTACGAAATAGGTCGAGTCGCTATTCAAGTCCTGCGACCTTCGCCACCAACAACGAAACAACACCTCCAGTACAGCCGACGATTGAAGTGCAGCGTCCGGAGAATGGGCTGTCGCGACAATCGAGGCTGGAATCCTGGGTCGAGCCGCTGGTTCGCAATGGCGTGCCCAGCTTCGAGGATACAAGGGGACTTGAAAGAGTTGGTGTACTCGAGCATATGCAGCCACTAGGGACAGGACCTAACCAGAAACTGTTACAACGACTAAAAGTGAATTACAACAATCGGCTATCGTTAAGTGCAAGGGGAACGCCAGTCTATAGTGAAGGCATTGCGAGTCCGAGCGTGGAAACTGCGAGGCTAGACGTCGCAAGTCCTATCGATCCTGAACTTCTACTTGATGCACCACCTCCCGCACCGCAACCGCCAGCGTCACTACCTCCTACTGCTTCTCCCATCCAACACTTGCCGCAACCAATATTGGAGCCGATGGCGCAAACACCAATCAGTCCACCACGAGGCAGGCCAGCGAAAAAGGAGGTCGAGGAGATGAAGTATATTCCTGCTGACGGCTCTCCCTCCTTCCTCCCTCTCGGCCTCAGATCTACACCACGTCCGTCACGAGCCTCTCCGAGAACATCCTCTATCCAAGAACACGTCCGAGAAGAAAGAATGCGTGGTTATCTCAACCAAGCTATTTATCAAGCACAATCTGAAGGCAAGTCCAATGTTGTAGCAGGTCTGCAAAACGTGATAGACGAGGCCAAGTATGAGTCGAGAATGCTTGCAGCTCTTGAGGTGATTCTTCAGAACAAAGGCGAAAACGTTCCTCTCGAGCACTTTAAGATTTTCAAACACCACGTCAAGAAGGGCATGCGGAGATGGCCAAACACGTTTGATCAATCTTCTGGAACGAGTGCAAGTGCTCTGCCCGTGCAGCCTCAAACCGTGGGATACATTGCAACTTGGTCAACAAAGAATCCATCGTCTGTTCACGACCCAGCCTCCATCAATAACAATGCGCAAAACGCATCCTTAAATTCACACAATGCCCGAATGGAGCATTCAATTTACAACTCACCACCCAAATTTAGACAAGATTCACCTTCAATACTTGACGTCCCGGCAGCCGACTTTGCAACCACAGATATCGCAATTCATGCCGATCAACCCTCTTTTGATGACCCTCCAGTAGCGACAATTCCAAGCAGAAGACGATCTAGCGACGCATCCACCACCAGTACATTGTCGACAGCAATATCGATAGCGCAACCGCCAAGCCCCAGTATGCCTGGTTTGAGTGGTGAAAGTGGAGGGCGAGCCACGAGATCTTCGGCCGTCCAGCGCCAAGACCCGAGTCAAGTGGCGTCTAGTAGTGAGACACGTTTACTGGGCGCTGACCTTTCTCAACAACCATCAGTTCCTCCCAGATATTCTTATCAAGACATTAACATTACCAACCAACCAGCGACCAAGAAAATCAAGTTGACTCATCCTCTGTCGGATGACGAAATAAAAGAGGTTGATGAACAGCGCAAATTCTTCGAAAGTCAGACAGTTCGAGACTACAACTACAATCCTCCTACCTCAGTACAGTTCAGTGAATTGCGACCTGAACTCGACGAGAGTCAAGCATTTCCACAACCCACAATCCGAGAAGGACCGCCACCACCTGTCATTCATCCAAATCCACTGATCGAAGTGTCGTCTCCGACGAGTCAAGGTGACTTCGCAGCCATCAACGGCACCGGGCGAAAGCGTGGTTATGATGAAGTTATTGCGGACGACCAATCATCATTGTCTGATGCCATTTCCGTCTCGTTGCCCGTTGCACCGACCAATGTGCGACATAGTGTAGGTGCATCGAGCACACGTGCATCAACCCCTCGAGCTGCTAGGGAACCACGATCATCAAAACAGCGACATCCTAGGGTGATGATATCGTAAGTGTGCCTTTACTCCTTTATCCACTGCTTCCGTTTTGCGCTGCTCTTCACGCACTTTCCAGACCGTTTGTCGGTTGCGATTGCAGACAATTATGAGATATCATCAGCATATTATTCTTTCTTTTACGCCTGGGTACGTTCAAAAGAGATAGCTAACCGCATTGTGAACAGGCCACAGAAACCGAAGAATAGTACCAGTGCGGCCGGATATTCTGGCACGGCGCGTGCGGGGCCTGGCTTTGACATCGCCATTGCCGCAGATCTTTCTGCAGAGGTACGATGAAATCTCCTTCGATCTTTCCTATTGCCTCTTACTATCCCTTCCGATTGAAAAACCTGTCAAACGGCTTGCATGACAATGTTTGCTCTCCTTGCATCATGTGCCAATAAGCATGTGATTAGCTCTACATTATTTGCGCCTGAAAATGCACTTGACTGTCTTTACCCTTCATGCAGTCTTGGACTATAGCTGACTCTGCTTCTCAGGAACTACAAGAAAATGAGGATCGCTGTCGCAGTTGCGGTGGCGGTGGCTTCGTGGTTTGTTGTGACTCGTGTCCCAACTCATTTCACCTTGACTGCCTTGAGCCGCCGATTGCTTCTGTGCCTGTAGGGCACTGGGATTGTCCTGAGTGCGAGGCCCGAAAGAAACCGAAACAGGAAATACATGGTCTCATGGCCACGCTCATTGCGAACGTATCTGACGCATATCCACGAGCATATAATCTTCCCGCCACTGTCCGCGATTATTTCGAAAATGTTAAGACTGGGGAAGATGGCTCATATGAGGAGATTCCTATACCACCAACCAACAAGAAAGGCGCTGCCCGAGCAGATCATCATGGCGCCATGCGACCACCGAACTACAAAGACATGCGCGACAACAAAGGCAATGTCCGCTTTTGTTATCGATGTGGTTTAACGACTGGGGGAGATCGAGAAATGATTCCCTGTGACTTTTGCACAAACGAATGGCACCTGGATTGTCTTGACCCACCTCATGCCACTGCTCCAAAACGCTTCGTCGATGGCAAAGCCACTGCCACATGGACGTGTCCGCTACACATTGAAAACGACTACCGCGCTATCAGCCGAGCTGTGGGTGCTGCACCTGGCGAATTAGGCCGTAAACCACGACTTCGCCGACCGAAAAACGCCGAGACGAGGCCATTGTTCGCACCCTTACGACAGCCTAACAATGGTATTATTGATGTTGCGCTCGATCCTGAAGAGCCGGTCTTTAACATCAAAGAGGTAGAGATGGGAAGTGGCGTGTACAGACTTCCAGAAGAGAGCATCAAGCTCGACTTCCTAGCACGAGCACGACGAGACTGGTATTACGATCATGCTGTTCCGCACGCCCAACACATCCCCGCTACTCGCTTCCACGTGAAATCATGGTTGCCTGACGGAGCCCGCTATCGAAGTCATCCTTCAGCACCAATGTCACAACAGTGGAGCGAGCATGAGGACTTCCAGCCCTCAACTTCTGATGATCAAAGGCACGGCGTTATAAATCAATATACTCGGACAGTTGCACAAGGACAGGTCAATTTTCAGTCCAAAACGTTCATCGAACAACAGACGGCTCTGAACCTAGTCGATCTCGCAGCTGCAGAGGATTCAGCGACTACTGGTGTGAACGGTGTATGGGATAACAGAATAGAGGATACCACCAGCACAAACGTCGATGATTCCAGCGAAATCAACAACCTTATTCACCGACTGATTACCGATGCCCCTCCCGAAGTGGTAGATTTAGTCACTGAGTCAGAGGAGGAGCAACTTGTTAGGTTGCAACGCTTGGTCGAACGACGTGTAAAGATCGTTCAAGCTCAGAAGCGAAACCCGATCAAATCAGACAAAACAAGGGAAGCGGGTCCGAAAACCAACGGCACCCTTGGCCATGATCATGGGATATAGAAACCAAGGGCAAGCTAACGGATCACAAAGCAACAAAACAGAATGACCTTTCCCAAATGACACTAAGCGCTCTGTATTCAACGGTCTACGCAAGTACAGGAAAGGGGGAACAGCTGATCATAGCAGAAGACAGTGAGTGCAGGAGGCGTTCCCATCCTTTCTTCAGCGGCATACCGGGACCTCTGTAAATAATGCAAGGGAACGGAAAGCAAACTCAACTGCTTATAGCAGAAAGCAGCCATTATGACGAGCAAATGAGCTCTCTGTCAACACGAAGCACGGTGGATCGTGTATTCAATGGTATTACCACGCAGATACGATTTTCTCTAGTTGCGCACTGGGGATGAGCATATTACAGTGTACTGCAGTGGACCTTGTCTACCTCTTGTGACAAGCCAGCTCGCAGATGTATTCACATGTTCTATTACTGGGGTCTCAGAGATCAAAGCATCTATCTATCCACATGTCAATCATGCGGACATGACAGCTACATAACTAAGTTTACTCAATCAAGACTACAATTCCATCAGTGCGTGCTTTAACATTGTTAATAGTATTAGTTGCACTGACTGGATTATAGTATCGTATAGTACTGTGCTATACAAATCTCTTCACTAGGACTTTCACACGCATCAACCTCTGAACGGCAGGAATTAACGAATGCCACTCGGTAGACTACTGTACAGTATGTTACTCAGCCACTGCAGTTGCCTCTTCCAGTGCTCGTCAGGCATTTGCCGACAAGGTGCACATGGGCCGCAAGGTGGGCATTGTGTCCCGGGACGATCCTGCCTTGAACCATCTTACCACGTTAGGCACCACTTTAACATACTTAAGAAGTCCAATCCACAACGCCGTCGTCCTACAAGACTTGGTACCTATTCAAAACATGATGCGGTTCGTCGTTCCCGAAGTCCCCAATTTCCTGGAGCTCAGAGAACCGGATTACAGCATTAAATGGCGCAGTCTTCCGCAACGAAAGAGCAAAACCCCCGCCACGCTTTGCAGCTGTCAAACGCACAAGAGCACATAAGCACGGGAGCGGGACACAGCTATGGGGATATATTACTTGGTGGTCACGCCTCTGCGGTCATCGGTAATGTGTACATTAATGGGAAAACACCAAACAACTACGAGGCTGGAAAATTCCAAGAGTTACTACGTCTGCTACCCTCACTTAACTTTGGTAGCAAACATGATACAGTCATTGATCAGTGTACTCCAGGAACAGGACAATGGTTCCTAGATTCCACGAAGTTCAGGGACTGGTGCACTGGGCAGGGTCAAGTCTTGTGGTGTCCCGGTATTCCCGGTGCAGGAAAGACATGCATGGCAGCTATTGCGACCGAGTATCTGAGGAAGCAGAAAGACGAGCAATCCATCATATCTGCGAAAGAGAGTATCGAGCTTTCTGTCAATTCGATATATTTCGACTATGGCAACAAAGACCAGCAGAACCCCAGAGCGATATTTGGTGACCTGCTTGGGCAAATTCTCAGAGGACAGCCAAGCATGCCCAAGGCCTTGTTTCATAAGTGTGAAGAGATTGGCAAGGCTCGCTTCAAGTTCAATGAACATCACTATCTGACTCTGCTGTCGATTGCTGTCAAATCCTATCAGAGAGTCTTCATCGTCCTCGATGCTCTTGATGAGTGCACGGAGAAAGGGCGTAAGGTGATAATCTCGGGCTTGCAGCGCCTCGGCTCTACATCAGCATTCTTGTCACCTCAAGGCCGATTGGCACCATCGAACAACTATTTGAATCTGAACCCAGGCTGGACATCCAGGCTGTGGATAATGATCTGGCCGCGTACATACGAAAAGAAATCGTGGATGACCCTGATCTATCATACTTCACCGAAGATGACCCTGAATTGGAGGAAGAGATTGTGAAAGGATTGATTGAAAGGGCTCAGAACATGTTTCTGCTTGTGTGACTGCACCTAGAGTCACTATCTTCCATGCTCACAAAGAACGATATACTCCACGCACTCAGCGTCCTTCCCGAGGAGCTGAACTTGACATACGAAAAGGCTCTTGACAGGGTACGTGAACAAGTGAAGCCAATGGAGAGACTGGGCTCCAAAGTTCTCGAATGGTTGGTTTCAACCAGGAGGCCTTTGAGCCTGTCTGAAATGCAACATGCTATGGGTACCAAGCCTGGCCAAACGATGTTTATGAAGGACAACTTGATCTTCGACGTGCACAAGTTGGCTTCTAGTTGTGCAGGTCTGGTGGTTATGGGTCGAAATGCAAACTCGATTCGCTTGATCCACTGTACGGCACAAGAGTACTTGATCAAACACCTTACCCAACCTCATTCGAATATTGCGATGATCTGCCTCACATATCTAACCTTTAAGGATTTGCAGCAGGATTTGGAACGAGATGATATACTGGCACAATTTCCCTTCGGTGCATATGCTGCTAGGTACTGGGGTTGGCATTACTCACAGATTGCATGTACAGACACTGAATTGCATCGCTTAGCTCTATCTTTACTGCGACGAGAACGACGCGCCACTGATACCTTTATCCTCGAACCTTCGCCTTTGGATGCAATCGATACAGATCCGCACAGACATTGGCTCAACAGACTCAAGCCATCAGGGTTGCATGTCGCTGCGCATTTTGGTCTAGATTGTGTTTTCTTGTGCCTACTTGATGGTGGCAGTGCTCTTGATTGCCGTAACGGTGCTGGCTATACTCCGCTCCATTACGCCGCCTGGTCAGGCCATTGTAACATTATACAACTACATCTGAACAGAGATGCCGATATCATGGTTGTTAATGATGAGAACAGGAAGCTTACACCTCTGCAACTCGCAGCTGCGAATGGGATGATCGATTGCACGCGACAACTCGTGATGGGAGGCGCGGTTGTCGACTATAACCCCGATAGCCGAGACTCAACGATGCCACCCCTGCATGAAGCAATAACTCATTCTCAAAGAGACACTATTGATGTCCTGTTAGATTGTGGTGCTGACCCGAACTTGAGGTCAATTGCTTATGATCAAACCCCTTTGGACTGTGCATGCGCAAATATACAGCCTGCTATAATTACGAATCTCCTCCAGCGTGGAGCATCTCTGAATGAAGAGACAAGTCGACAGGCTCTGCTACGATTGCATCGCCACAACTATTCGGACCAGCCTAGACAATATCAAGAAGCGCTTGCAGCACTGATCGAATTCAACGTTGACTTAAACCAAAATCTGCTGCATGGTTTCCGCATACTGGACTTTGAGCTTACCTTTGGGCGCAGTGAAATGATCCAAACACTACTGGAAGCAGGCGCTCAACCAGGATTGATCTGGCACGCTGATCAGCCTGCCGTACAGCGGTGGGTAGACCAGCCGTGGTTCGGTCAGCTCATGAGCATTTGTAGTAAGGATGCTTCTATCACTTCGACCGATGATACGGTCCAGCCAACTACTATCACCAAGTACGGTAATATCAAGTGCGTCTTTACACAGCCACAGGTCGCCAACTACGGTTCTTGGGGTATCTACTACATTGATCATAGGCCTCAAATAGTTCCTGGCGGTATCAAGGGGGATGATGTAGAAAGTTTCCGTGAAGTACGGCCGTACATCTCTTTGCAAATACCAGAAAATTTCGTGAGGGTGACCAAGATCACCATCCAGACTCAATCGCATGATCAAGGTAAGCAAAGTCCTTCAACGCTCTTGTATATGCAACTTAACATGAGAACAGGTTTTACAGATTCGAACAAAAGTGCGAACGGCACCTACAATTGGAGTTACTCTTGGTTTGATCTCATCTTTTTGTACCACCAACAACCGGAGGAAGCTTTGTTTAGAGATGTGGTACACTTTAATCTGAACGCCGCGTGGGCGTGGAAAGAGCACGTGCATACATGGTCCACAGATGCTAGGGCAGATCCATCTGTCGCGGCGAACCACGCTTGGGCAAGAGCGAATGCTATCTGGTCATTGAGGCCTGGCGACCATGTGCTGTTATATGCAAGGGCTTTCTTCCCGGCATGGGCCAACTACGTAAAAGGAGCAGAAATCCGCATCGAGGGATCACAAAAAGACCCCAGTAATGAGAAGCAAAGTGCACTACAAACTCAACCAAGCAACGACACACACCAGCACTCCGAGATTTGTGCGAATATTCCAGGGTCCCGGGTCGATCAAGCCGAATTCCTCTCCCAAATGTTCGGAGCAGAACCACAGTCTCTAGTTATCCTTGACGCGAAACCGCACGAGATACCTTATATTGTGAACACTGCACTGCAGAGTTTCAGTGAAGGAGGAGGAGGAGACACAGATTTTTCTGTGGTAGCTAGACCACCGCCTCGTTGTTGTCGTTGTAACAAGGTGCACTTGTGACATTGAATGGATCGTGGGTGTAATATACCTAGGTAGGTATATAACATAATCTTAACATAGTAGATACCCCATTACTTGTCCTTTTCCCCTCTCATCCTTATCATATTTTTTCTACGCAGCCTGCCAGCCTCTTCCCTCGGTACTTATCGTACTGATTGACTGGTTAAATCTCAACCATCTCACTATGTATTCCTATCGTCATACTAATGAGTACACAACACTTTCATCGTTATGCTCATCATTCAGTCATCATGACATATCAAACTAAGTTCTCCGCTTTCTTTCTTTCTTCCAGCTGCTCTACCTACCTACCTACCTACCTACCTACCTACCTACCTACCTACATACATACATACATACATACATACATACATACATACATACATACATACATACATACATACATACATACATACATACATACATACATACATACATACATACAGTACTCCGTGCTCGTTACATCTGGGTACCTACCATAGATTCCCTTATTCTACTGTAAGTTGGCTCGACCTGAGATGAATGTTGACCAAAGGCACGGGTGTGAGCTCGGAGTGTATAGGTTAGAGGGTTATATCTCTGTATCTTCATTCAAGTAAGCATATAACTAGCTGGTTAGTCAGTCTAATTGAGGTATTTGAGGTGGAGGAGGCCACGACAGGGCAGGGATCGGAAAATACAGAACACGGAATATGGACAGGACGTGTCATATCTTATGAAGAAAATGAACGAGGAATTTGTGATTTAGTTTGGTAGACGGTAATGGCTGGCACATCATAACTGCTATCTTTCATAAGCTCATCTCATCTTGTCTCATGTCTGTAATGATCCAAGATATCCTCAACGCTACCTGATCGCGCTGGTCCATCCGTCAACGGTGGCCCTAAATTGCGGTCGTTGATATATTGCGGTGTTTGTCTACCTGCCATAGCAGTCGGAGGCCGATTGAAGCTGTGGTAGGCTTGACTTGTAGATGGCGATAGAGTGTTGCGCTCGTCTGGCATCGACACCACTGGTTGACTGAAGCTGCGGTAGACTTCGTTCGTGGCGGACATGGGGCTAGGTGAGGCCGTACGCTCCATGTTTGGATTAAATGCTACATAGCCGGTACTATTAACTGGAGTTGACGTTGCTATTCGCGGCAACGGAGCAGGGTGACCTGGCGTAAAGCTCCGAGGTAGACCAATCGGGGTATGAGACCTTGACTGCGGATATGGAGTGAATGCTGGGGTCTCCGAACGCCCTTGTCTATTGCCCTTACTACTGTCTTCTGGAATTGGTGATACAGGCGAATAATAGGAGTTGATGGGTGGTGCTGGCGTACGGCGTGCTTGTGAACCTGGCTGATTTGGTATATATGCAGGGGTGGTGGAGGTTGGATATGGTGGATAAGCTGATGATACTGGAGTCATCCCTCGTGGTGGAGGCAGCATATCTGAGTCGTTCGATTGACGCATTGGTCGTGATCGGTGGCTCATACTCGTGCCGGGTCGAGACAATGGTTCCATTTGATACGTTCTTGTTGTACCGCGATAGCTCTGTGCTGTTGATGGCCTCGAAGGAGCGCGCATGGAAGGCTGATACTGAGAGTCTGTAGAGCCTGTAAGATTCCTCTGAGGGGCGGGCTTTGTTGACCAAGGTATTGACGGGTTGGAAGCTGGAGTCTGAACAAGATCTGCGGGAGAGTAGCCTGCATCATCAACAGAGTGTACCAAGGGGGTTATTGAGTTGTAGCTAGACCATGATGCATCAGATGCAGATGTCATATGCCTACGAGGTGCGGGATGTATCTGAGTATTGATTGGTGCCGGCAATGGCGGAAATTTCTCTTCTGATGGATTTGCAGTCCCTGGCCTCGAGGAGTATTCGGGCAAAGTGGTCATGGTCGATTGTCGCGATATGGGGACCAAAGAAGGTGTGCTTACATCACCCATATCTGGTAGTGTAGGCTGTCTCTTGTAATTTGTTCCTTCCCGCATGGCTTTTGCTTCTTGTCGTGCACGAATCTCATTTTCTTTCTTTAGAGCCTTGGCAGTCTTCGTCCTTACAATCCTTTCCATTCTCTTGTTGATTTTAGTCTTGCAGTAACCGGACAATCCACCAGCGCTGCTCGGGATATGATGCCACAGGAAGACAAGGTATAGAACGACCGAAACTCCAAGGCTGATAGCAGAGATGAGCCAAATCAGACAAGTCCACAGCATGCCAAAAATGATGGCAACCTGGAGATTGTCCTTTTCTGCCAGAACACCAACATTTTTCCAGAATTGAACGAATGGTGATTGGCCGAGAGGAGTAGCATGTTGTCCCACAGGGACGAAGTTCGCTTCAGCATAAGCGACTAGTGTCATAGCGTTGATGACTTGACGAGGACCTTCGGCAAAAACGATCCGTAGCCATGCTTCGAAGGAGAAATAGGCAAAGAGAGCGACATAATCGGCACCTTTCCGACTCTTGGTCAATTCTGCAAAGACCAAAAATCGTTTCCAACCTCGACTTTCTCCCATCCTGATACATTCGACACGGACAGCAAGTGGGTCAAGATAGGCTTTTGCAACCTTTCCTCCTCGCATAACCTTTAACGCTCGCATCCATCGGTATATTAAAAGAACAAATGACAGTATGATACATCCTGCAAAGATCCAGCGTGAGTACTTGAGATCCAATGCCGGCTTGATCTGTCCGGCCCACCGGTTGAATGCAAGAAGGTTAATGGCGGTAAATGTGTCGACAGCGTAAACGGAGATGGAGACGAAGAACATCAACCATAAATAGAGGTATGCGAGAACTGTGAAGCAGGAACTCGATTTAAAATCGTTAAGGTTCTAACGAGAGGTTAGCAATATGTAGGCATAGGACTTGATGGGCACCTACAACATAATCCCATTTCACATCATTTTTCAGAACAGTTTGCTTTTCGCGATCACCACCGCAGCAACCCATTTTCTCGAATTAGTGGTTAGGATGGGAGTCTGCAACCTGGCAGACAACGTGAAGGGATATAAATGAACGTGTCTTTGTTCAACTTTGAACTCGCGCAAAGAAAACCACGGCGCTGCCGATCTAACGAGAGTCCAGCTCGATAGTTGAATGAGCGTGTATAGTCTTTATCGCATCGCTTCCGGGTACCGAACTCCAGTCTCATTCGTCCTTTCGGCCAGGATCTACTGCCTAAGCAACAGCGAGATCTTGGTCTTGATCGGTTGTCGAACGATAACGCTGTTCGAACTCCGGAGGCTGGGATCAGAGGTACGTGCGGTGAATGGATGGCTAGATCGAGGACAAAGAATGACTATTTTGGTGTGATCCGTTTTTGGTACGTGCAGGGTAATGAGTGACAATCGCAAACAAACAAAAGTATCGAGTCGATAGGGACAACTATTGCTACAGAGAGGGTGGTAGAGTTCAAAGCAGGATTGAGTGAGCCATGATCAAACGACGGCCTGGTCGAGGCTGACATCGAACTTGGAAGCTGCCGCCAACAGCGCCAGCTCCGCGCTTAGCCGAATTCTGCTTTAGGTTTCGGTTCCTGCAGATGTCCAGGTCCAGCATTCTGAGTGGCCTGGCGCACCCCTGAGCTTGAAACCCTGGCGGGCAACTCCAAAGTCGGATCGTCTGTTTGATTGGTGGCAAATGCATCTCTACTTTTCTTCGATTCGTTCAATTCATGCAGTTCTTTGTCCATCGTGTTTCATCAACGTGTCACGCAAGCAGCTTCCAGTACTTGAACTCTCCGAGAAAGGCAAAGCTGTCTGCTTGGTAGCGCTTCAGGAGCATTTGCATAATGGTCCTGTTATCGAGACGTCTTGTCAACGTTTCCGTGTGGAAGTCGGTTACATCACAAGAACGATTTTGCGTGAGAGCCACTTCTCTGTAGGCTCGATAGTGGCGTTCGTTGGCGGATGTTTGCCATCAAAGAGCTGCTCGCTTTATGCGAGAATGACGCGGCCTACTGGGCACTTTCGAGACATACATAGGAATACTGTACATATAAATTCTTACTGCATAGGATGGATATCAGAACCACAGAGGTGGACTGAAAACATGTACTTGGTCCGACTTCAAAAGTACCGTTTCATTCAGCGACAATCGTGCAAAAGGAATGCTTTGTACAGTTCTAACTACCCACCCTGTAAATCTGTGCCCACTGTTCTCCCGTTATCGAATGGTGGAAACGATCCAAGGCATCCACCTCCATAGCATCCAGATCTGATGGCCTTATTGGAGATCGTGACAAAATTCCAGTCAGCACACAGACCACTTGTTTCAACAAAACATACTATAATCCAGGTCATTAACCCGGGGTGGTCATTCATTGCATCGTGGTATATCCATAAGTCTTGTTAAATCAAAAACTTCAAGCAGCAACAGGTGCTTGTGGCTGGCCACTGCCGTTTTCCTTGGATGACTTCTGCGAATGGTATTTAGCAGTCAACATCTGCGTCAGAACCGGCAACGACCTGCCTGCCTCGGCATTCTCATCTATACATTCTTTGATCACGGTGAACTCGTTTTCTCCTGCTTCTGGTGCTTGTGCGACCAGATTCACAACAGCCGGTAGGGCCGCCATATCCGCTCCGAGCACACGAAGGGCGTTGATCGCAGCTACTGACTGATGCTGCGGTAATTGAGCATGCACTGGAGCATGAGCAATTGGAGCCTGTGGTGATGGTGTAACGGACTGGGCTGGTGCTGACGACAATTGGTGAGCAGCAGAGGCCGATCCACTTCCGTTCAATGGCTGCCCATACTGCGGTAGTTGTGAGTGAGACTGCGACTGGAAGTGTGCCTGAGGTTCGTGAGGTGTGATAGGCGTCTGGGCGACGGCCGGACCAACCCCTGGGCTCATCGTGGCTGCTTCTTGTTGCTGTCTCACATGGTCAGCATTATGAGGTAGATCTGTCCATTTGATAACAATCGGTACGAGGAATGAGCGCTCTTGGACCGGATCAGCGAACTGGTGCTCCAAAGCTCTCATGACCATCGGTAAGTGTTGGCCGACTTCCATTGGCAGAAGGTATATGTCTTTGATGGCAGGTACCTGGTGCTGCATACCAACACCATATCGCTCTTTCTGCTTCAAATAATTGAAAAATTTGTCGAACTGGATCTTATCATCGGCATCCTTGGGCTCACCAATACTAACGATGATGAGTTCAGTAGTAC
>Ga0115846_100514_pt2 | contig 19841 bp, 24 predicted proteins | sample InSIn5gowninarea_2_FD_83860 | JGI IMG/M metagenome (GOLD analysis project Ga0115846, IMG submission 83860)
GCATCTTGTCGCTCTGGCTGTGCTCGGCTCGTTAACGAGAGTCTGGACTCTGTCGAGTTCGAAGTGTTGGGGCCGTCTTCGCCCAGGTCACGGTGATCGGTCTTGTGCTATCGCAATAAATGGAAACGAAGCACAAGCACTACAGCGTACCGGCTACGGCGTACTATCATCAAAGCGGACGTGTATTGAGAACTTTGGTCAATGTCTCCCATTAAATTGAACACATGGCTGCCTACAGCACACCTCTCTCAACAATGTATGTGACCGAATAAAATAAACGCGGCCTTGTGACGCGCTCGAGGGGTTAGGATGTGTGTACACACAATACTACGCCCACTGAAAGCCTCTGAGCTTGATCTGCGCGGCCGGCATTGACAACACGAGAACCAGTTGAGCGAGTATTGATACGCCAAGGAGCGCTAAACCAGCCCATAACTGCGGGAATGCTCGCTCGAGCTCTGCCGTCCATGGCAATTCCAATGCCACGGCGAGCTCATTGAAGGGATCGAATGATTGCGAGAATTGGAGGAACAGGCAGACGATAGCTTCGACATTGTAGAATCAGTACTGCCCTTGTCTGCTGCTAACTTACGAGCTCACCAGTGAGGGCGAAAATGAAGCCAATGCCTGATGTGCCAATGCTGATCTTCGTGAGGAGAGATCCGTAGAGTTGCATGGGGGAGCCAGACATCCTTTCGGGGAAGCAGCGCGGTAGGACGGCACAGCCCAGGAGAGCGAGCGAGATCACGGTGAGGATAATGACCAACAGAAGGAGGGACGGCAGATCTGGGATCTCGCTAGGCAGCGCGGTAATTAGGTCGTTCGGCACCCCAGCGAGCGCGTACGACGAATTTAGGTTTGGCGAGAAACTCGAGGTCGTGCAGACAACCGTTGGCTCACTCTGCGCAGTGACGCAGGACCCCTGTATGAATGGTAAATTTTCATCAGAGCACAGAGATCGGTACTCACCAGAGGCCCAATCCACACCTTCGAACTCGTTACGTCGCCAGCCAGGTTCGTTACAGTGGCCAGGGAGGAACCTGCTGAGTAGTTGGGTACGGGTCCGATAAGACTGGCCAGCAGCAGTGCGAATGCAATCAACTGAGACAGCCACGACGCCGCCGCAAGGCCGTAGTCTTGCCATGTAGCTTTCGCGCTCATTGTGCGTGGGTTCGATATCGGAATGGTGTTACGAGGCAGGACACCTCCTCGACCTCACGCTACACATGAGTGCGCTCTTTTGTCCTGTCTGCGGACATCTCCCCCTTTTGAGGAGCGATCGGATCGACAAAAGCGCTTATTGTTGCGGGCCTCCTTCGTTCATCTCGCGTTGATTGCAAGCAGCAAGACGCCCTGTTACCAGTCGTGCTACATAGGAGTTACTACCCTCGAGAATCGAGATGCCGATGCAATGCCTTCGAGTCGAGCTGTTCCAAAGTCGACAATCGGCCGGGCTTGCGAAGTTGAACAGGGAGCTCGAGTGGGAGGCCCGCGCTGTCAATCTGCTCTGAAATGGATATCTAGCGGTTACGTACCTGGCACTGTGCCGATTACGCTTGTCTCGTCCAGCAGCTTGCATCGCTTTTGCAGTAGGCTGTGCGCTTGTTGAACCATTACATCCCGACATGCCTGGCCGCCGTACGAGCACACCCGGAGCTCCCTCGCCAGTCTTTTAATCTCTCTCCACCAAAAATCGGACGCACACTCCTTTCTCTAATCATGAACGGCCACATCATGACCGATACCGATGTCTCCAGGCTTTCCCGGCCTCGGAAGGTTTGTTGGCCTCTCTGGCTACGGTTGGACTGGGAAACTCACGTCACTGCCGTCTTTAGGTCATCCTCACCATCATTTGCTCGCTGACCTTTACCGTGTTGGTCGTACTCATAGTCAGTCTGGTGCGCCCTGTGCCGCAATTTTCCTCTTCGGGGGCGCTCCTAGAGGTGAAGGCGAGGAACATGACAGACGTCCAGAGACGCTGGCTACCCGATGCGCCAGTCGGAAAGAATGCTTCGGCAGAAAAGCGTGACCAGCAGGATGAGGATTGCGGTCACTGTCTCTCCTTACCTTCTGCGCCTAGCACGACCACATCGACAGAACAGTCTAGGACGACTTCCGCACATCGCAAGACCGTTTTGCAAACCTCTACTCGCTCGGCCGTAGCTACTCGTCTAGCGGGTCCTGTGCCCACAGCATATCCTGATACAACCGGAGTGGACGTGTTCTCAGGCATGTGGGTTGGAGTCCTCGGAGTATGCATTCAGTTCAGGTCTGTACTGGGTCACTCGTGATTTCAGGCGGGCTTAAGCAATGCTCTAGATCGGGACACCTGGCTTGCAGTTCAACCTCCTTGTAGGCGCGCGATTGGAAGCTCATCCTCGCTGACCACGATCGTCTCAGCACACCGAACTTTGGTCCTGCTTACCCGCAGTCGGGCCTACCTCAAGACGTTATATCGCAACTTCCGACAAACACTAATGGTGGTTCACTGGGCTTACTCATCGGGGTAAGTACTCTTCAGCACCTGATGGAATGCTGCTGAAGGTCCTGTAGGCTCTGCTTTACGCTACATGCCTAATCGGGTAGGTGTGGTGCCGGCTACGCACTCCTGACGATGTGCTCACAGCATTTTTTCTGTAGATACGGCACAGCCCTAACTCCAGTATGTACCGGTCCACGCTATAGCCGACTAGACTGCCTTACAATCTCTCCAGGCTATTTACATCTGGTCACCATTGGTTGGGATGAGACCGCTTGATACTAGACAGTAGGTTGCACTCTAGATGGATGCCAACGGGCTTACAGTCTTTCTGCAGTCAATCGCTACTGGTATTCACCTCTATCGCATCCGTTGCTGCTCTATTCACAGTCCTGGGAAGTACAATCACCATCCGCAATGTCTTTGCAAAGTCCGTTAAGGCTATTCCTGGCCTAGACACAAATCTGGATGCGGACCTGCAAGATGGTTTTACGCAGCTGGTGGGTGATGTTCACCGCACACAAGGACAGCACTGAATAGATGCCTGCCTTTAGTATGCGGTGGCTGTGATGGGTGCAGTAGTGCTGTTCTGGAACCTAATTCTAATAGCTGAGGTGAGCAGCCAAGCCCTTATTCACGAGTCAGTCGCTTACAGCTCAATAGGATCTTCGACGTCCATGGTAAGTTCGGTTGAAGTTGCGAGCTGTCTCCTGATTTGCCTAATTTTGCCAATAGGTGGGCAGAAGAAAGTACGTACCGGTCCGTCGTTGCTTTGACAGATGGACTGAATCACGTGCCATTAGCCACGATTCGACAACGAAACCCCTGGATGAGCAATGCCCCGCCACTCGACTTCACCCTGAAAGCTGTTCGAAACAATGCTGGCAGGAGAGGGGTTGGTGCAGCCTCAGCCTACAGCACTGCAGCACCGGGAATGACGCCTGGTGGCTACACGCACTGCACCCCTTTCACTCAGGCGCCTTCCACTTTCGCGCCATCTGGGTTTGCACCTTCGGTAGGACAATATTCGCGATAGTCTGGGTGGAGCGCACGAGACCAGACAGGTGATCATGAAAGGATGGAGGTGGACGTAATAGTAGTCAGATGTCGCTCAATGTTCTGATGTCGCTCGATGTTCTTGCAAGGATAGCACTCGTTGAGCCTCGGTCGCCTCTTGACTACCGAGGTTTGGGAAGAATCGTGCCCCAAATCCAACACATCGCACAGACACGATACGTGTAAAGAGCTGTGTCTCGCAACAGATTCCTGTTGTTTTCCGGCTACCACTCAGTGAACAGCAATCGGGAGATCTGGGCGTTCCACCTATGCACTCGCACAACACAGTACCTTCGAGGATGCCGGTTTGCGATGCGAGATGCTCTTGTTTCACGTATAGCATCGCTAGTCAGCTGGGGCTGTGTCTGAGTTCAACATCCGAGTCCGTACACCTCTCGGAAAGGACAGCGGATCGTATTCTGCTTCAGTTACACTCCGGCTGAAGCGACTAACCCAATGGATACTGGGATTCGTGCCGCATACGTCCTGCCCAGAGCTCGAAGATTATGCCTCACCATGCTTATCATCCTTAGCATCGTCAACATGGCGATCACCTTAGCGCGACTGCTCTGTCCTGTTCCGCAGTTCGATGGAACACAGGCGTTACTGTCGATGGTAACGGTGCAGTCCGGTCAGTACTCAAGACGATGGTTGTCCGGCAAGCAAGATGAAAACCAAGAAGGGGACCCGCCCGCATCACTAGACCCAGGAGGAGAGGTGGAGTGCCGAGATCTAGTCGATTCACCTAGTCCTTCGCAAGCGCGCGCTTTCCCCGGCTTCCCGGTCACGCCGGACCCCTTTCTTGCGGAGCGTGCGAGTACAGTCTGGCAAACGACCACTACTCACTACGTGACGGCTACTTCCACACAAGTCGCCGGAGCTGGTGCTTCCGCACTGCCAGCTGTACCTCCAAACAACGGAGACGTCTTCACAGCGCTATGGATGGGTCCTTTAGGTGTGTGCCTGCAGCGGAGGTACGTCATATGCGAGTATGACAGCGGGACCATTCCTACATCCTTTACCGCAGTTGGGGCACTCTCATCTGCAGCTCTGCTTCCTTGTATGGATTGTGCAAGCACCAAAAAGTCTAAGCTGATTGGGCATCCTAGAGCACCAGACTACCTCCCGGTCCTCACGCAGTCTGGACTTTCCGAGCGAATCCTTTCCTCATTGCCACATTCGACGCGTGGCGCATCTGCAGGATTGCTAATTGCCGTAAGTAAAGGTTTAGAAGTCGCCTTCTTACTGACGGGAAAAATTAGGTAATGACGTATGCTGTTTGCACCTTCGGGTAGGTACTAAACTCGGCAGCTGCCATTCGCAAGGGAGAACTAAGGATTTGCCTCATTGAGCTTTACGACCAACCTGATCGTGGTAAGATTAGTTCCTGAAGTGTCCTTGACACCGGTATCTGAGCTTGGATTTGCAGGGCTCCTTCGGCGTCCTGATTGGCAAGATGAAGTCGCTGGACAAGCAGAAGTAGGTTCACACCGTCCAATACAGGAGAGCGATATCGAGTAACTGCGCACAGTCTCTGGCTCCTCATTCTCACCTCTGTGATGTCTGCTCTGGCAGTCATCACCATCCTCACGAGCACGATCTTGCTCAGGAATATGTTCGACTCAGCCGTCAAAGCTGTTCCCGGAATAGACGGCGATCTTCTGGCCCAACTCGGTGGAGGGTTCGTTGGTTTCGTAGGTTGCCATTCCCAACTTTTCGGTAAGGCTGCCCATTGACGCTGCTTGTTCAGTATACCGTCTGCGTTATCGGTGCGCTTATTCTGGTCACCAATTTGGTTCTATTGGCACTTGACCTTCGGTCCATAAGGTATATCTCAAGTAAGTCGCCCGTTCGCCGGTTTGGCCTGCGCGTGCGCGCTGACCGTGACCCTGTGTGTCGTAGACATGGATAGACGCAAGGAGACGCTCAACCGAAGCGAAGCCTTATATTCAGCCACCTATTCGCCAGCAGCACAAGCGAGGTCGATCGTAGCTCAGTCCATCGCAGGTGGGCAGCCTTCACCCCAGGCGACAATCTCGGCCTTCGCAGACGGGGCTAGCCGTCTTGCGGACCCCTACAGCGCAGTGGGGGCGACGTCGGTTGGCCGCTCGAGCGGAGGCGGACTCGGAGGGCAAAGCCAAGCCGGCTATTACACGGGAATGGGCGATATGGGCGGTCAAGGTGAAGATGCTGCCGAAAGGGCGGCTTTCGAGGAGTACATCAATGCGACACGGGCACATGGACAGATGCAGTCTTATACGCCGGCAACGGCTGTCGCACCCTATAGCGCTGCGATGACGGGGATGGTTCCGAATCTACCTGCAGAATCCGCAGCGTTCGCATGAGGGACAGCAGAGACGGTTGTGGATATGTCGCCCTTCTCGAGAGCTGTCATCGGGATGGAGGCTGTATTCAAATCTCACGCAGTCTTCCTCCGCAATTGCGAAGAGAATGTACACCATGGATTGCTTTGTTCAGTGTCACTCTGAACAGTGTGCTCGACTTTGAGCTTCACTCGTGCTTCTCGGCGATGTGATCGGGCTGCAGCCGCCCAAAGTTTCGCTTCCCTTCTTGCAGCGCTCACGCGTACAGCAGCACTCACGAACGGCTGCATGTCGGTCACCTCCTGTGCTTCTCCACCTCCACCTCCGGGCAGTCCATCCCTATCCGATATCATTCTCCCAGAAGCAGAAGCAGAAGCAGAAGCAGAAGCAGAAGCAGAAGCAGAAGCAGAAGCAGAAGCAGAAGCAGAAGCAGGCCCCTCACTCAGTCTCACGCAAGCACGAGCACATGCACACACTTCTCCCACGATGACAATGACTCGGAAGCGGGCCTTCACGGTCCAACACCCCTCGCCCTCCCATGCGCACGAGACTCTGGTCGTGTACATCGACCCGGAGGAAGCCCCGCCGTCGTACTCGTCTCTGGCGCTCGAAGGGGATGATGCAAATCTGCATCCGCATCCATCTGTGCTGGTTCCTTCTTACCAAGTGAATGACGAACGGGCTCCGCTACTCCTGTCGAGGTCAAGTCGGGCAGGCTCGAGTGCAAATGGTAGTGGCAGTGGCAATCCGAGACGGAGGAAGAGCTTCAGATGTCGTGTGAGGGAGTACGTCCGTCCTCCCGTGAGCGGCGAGCATTGGAGGGCAGTGTTCTGGCTAGCGGTCATCAATCTGCCCTTCGCGACGCTGGCTTGGGTGCTCGCCTTCGTGGGCGCGGTAACGGGTGAGCAGTCGCGGTCCGTAGCAAATACAAGGGAGGGCATTGAAGTAATGTACAGGAACAACGCTGCTTATCACCCTCCCACTCGGTGTGGCTATCTGGTGGATCACGATCGTAGGCGTGAGAGCGTGCGCGAGATTCGAGGTGGGCTACGTCCGAGTTACGGTGCTAAGACTACAGATAGGTGGACTGACACAGGCTCTCTCTCTCTCTCTCTCTCTCTCTCTCTCTCTCTCTCTCTCTCTCTCTCTCTCTCTCTTTCTCTCTCTCTCTCTCTTCTTCTCCTTTCCTCTCCCCTTCTTTCTCTCTCCCCACTTCTTTTTTCTTCTTTCATTTCCCCCCTTTTACCTCTTTATTCTGGCCGGCGACGAGACTACAAACCCCAACTCTGGTCCACCGACCGATCTTCCACGTCCATTCGACCATCCTCGGTCCATCAGAGGACGAGGAGGCTCTGTCTGGACCAAGACACCTCCTCTCTCGTCCTCCAAGCTCGGGTACCGTACCTGGCCCCAGTTATCTTGTCGAACCCGAATCCGACCCGCGGAGCTCGTTCGTACGGGACAGCGTCGCGATGCTCTCTGACGGGTACAGCTACCGGTGCCTGTTTTACTTCTTGGTGACGAAGGCGTGCGTGACGGCCGTGATGTTCGTGGGGACGGTCGTGGTGTTTGCGGTTGGGCTGTGAGTGGCGGTTTGGCTTCCACCTCAAAGAGAGAGAGTTACTAGATTGCCTGCTGACAACTCTCACTACCGTATGTACTGTAGGGCCACTGTAATCGGCCTCCCGCTCGCGCTGGACGGGATACTGCGGATGGGGAGGTGGCAGCGGAAGATCGCGCTGGAGCTGGCTGTATGAATCATGGATATGAATATGGATATGAACGGGTGCAGGTGTGAGAGGGGATGTGGGATGCAAGTGTAGCCTTATTATCGATGTCGTCAGGAAGTGTCTAGTCACTGGATTGTTGTAGCCACTAGCTAGCTAGCACAGGGATTTTGCGCTATATACAGTCGCGAGCAGGCGAGGCCCCTGGGGTCAACTCGAAGTGCAGTTTTGGTTCACGTTGACCAAGACGGATGATTGCTAACCGTTGTACCGAGCTGTTAATAGGCGATATAAATTTATATACGGAGTACTGACTGATCTGGCTAAACCTGTCCCTCCCCCGGTCAGCCTGACACAACGATCGTCGGCCGATTATCAAGGGAGTATTACTTACTGTACGCGAGGGAGTCATTACCAGAGAGTAATAGCAGGTCCTCCTACTACTGCGCGCTGGGGTGGCTGTGGTTGCTGCTTACTGTGGTAACCATTGGGAGATTACCGCGTTTGACCTGCTCCAACCGGATAGAAGAGCGAGGGACTCGACCTGACAGAGAACAGCGAGGGAGGAGTGACGAGGTGGGATCAGTCAGTCAGAGTAGAGTAAGAGAGAGAGAAGGGAGGGACTCGGAGAAATGGCGGACCATCGTCCCGGATCGACGACGACGACGGCGGGCAGCTCGAGCTCGACGAGCAGTCCCATCGACATCCCAGAGAGGGAGAAGGCCTACACCGACACCATCGTGCCCACCCTGGCCAGCCTGGCTGTGTCCGAGCGAGACCCGGTCCCCGCCGTGGCCTTGTTCGCCCTGGACAGTAGCAGCAACAGCAGCAATCATACCAACGATTTCGTCAACGGGAACAGCAACGGCAGTGGTGATCCATCCTCGTCCTCCTCGCCGCCTTCGTCCTCGTCCTCGATGACACTCCAGCAGCCCACACCGAACCCGGCCTTGGCGATGGCCTTCCCTGCCAATTCCATTTCGAACCCCAGCCCGGCCCTCGTCGCCGCCATCAAGAGCAGGGATTTCGTCAACACCCCTGCGCCTTCCTCAAGCCCCGTCCGGCCCTCTCCCACCACCCTCTCCCGCCCGCTACCCGTCGCTGCTCCCTCCACGTCCTCGAACCCGACCGCTCCCGGCGGCAGTTCTGCCAGCACCAGTGGTACTCTCCCGATCCCGCCCCAGATACAAGGCATGGCCTCCGCTCCCGTCGTCCAGACGCTCAGCTCGAACTCGACCTTGACCTCGACCCGGACCCGACCGGGCGGGGTAAGCCCCATGCCAGGAGCGGCTTCGACCACCGCCGTTCCCTCCATCCCAATATCTGCATCAGGCGCTGGTTCTTCCCTTCGGAGCGGATTCGCCAAATCAGGCTCGAATGCAGGCCTCGCAGCGAGGATCCCGCCGAGCCTCCAGGCGAAGATGGCCGCGGTGGGTTTGACGAGCGTTTTTAACCCCGTAGAAATCGTATTTTGGCATTTGCTGATTTTCCTTCCGTCTATTCTATTCGCTCTCACTCCATTCGCTGTTTCCCGACACGTATTCGCCCCTATTCGCTCATTCTGTAACGCATTCGCCCCCCTTGTTCACCCATTTCGGTCACGCATGCGCTTTTCTGTTCGCTGGTCCCCCTCGCATATTCGCCCTCTCCTCACTCAATTCCGTCACATGTCGCCTTCTACATACACTCAATTTACGCACTCCCTTGCCCGCAGATGGCCTCCCGATCGAACAATCCCACCTCCGTCAGCACTCACCTCGCCCCGTCCGAGCGGATCCCCACCTCCACCCTCTTCGGTGGCAAATCTCCCAACCCTCTCCCTTCATCCTCCGCTTCTTCCTCCTCCTCCTCTTCCCCGATACCCATAGGCCGACCCTCTGCCGGACCCGGAATCGGGCCGGCCGGACGAGTCGGTTCGACCGGTCCAGTCGCAGGTCGCGGCGCAGGAGCGGGAGCGAGCGGTCTAGGAAAGAGGAGAGGTCCAGGAGCCGGTCTCAGTCTCGCCGGGATGGGAGCGAGTATCGCCCCTCCCTCTTCCTCTTCGAGTCCTCCGGGATTGAATGGGCAGACGAACGGCAAAGGACCGCCGATAGCGCCGCCGAACAGCAATAACAACAACCAGACTCAACAGGGAGGGACCCCGTTCAGTAACTTTAGCAAGATAGTGGACCCATCCGGTTCGCTCAACTTCCAGAACAAGGCGGTCCTTCACGCGAAAGGAGTCGATTTTTCGAATGGATCCAGCTTCAATATCAACATGGGAGAGCTAGAGCTACAGGACGAGCTTGGCTCGGGTAACTACGGTACCGTCCAGAAGGTCTACCATAAGGTCACCAAGGTCACCATGGCGATGAAGGTGGGCTGGGCTTGGACTGAGCATAAAACCCGACCTTCTCCTCTTAGAGGACAAGCTGATCATGCTTCCTTCGATCGTCGCAGGAGATCCGCCTCGAGCTCGACGACTCGAAACTCAAGGCTATCATCACCGAGCTCGATATCCTCCATCGGGCGACGGCACCGGAGATCATAGAGTTCTACGGAGCCTTCTTCATCGAGGGCTGCGTGTACTACTGGTGCGTTAGCAGCGACTCAGACCTATCGGAGACAGAAGATTCCGAACTGATTCGTTGCGACTCGCTCTTGATTAGTATGGAGTTCATGGACGCGAGGTCGCTCGACCATCTGGCGGGAGCGCCGCTGACGGAACCGGTCCTGAAACGTGTCACGGCTAGCATGGTCAGGGGACTCAAGTTCCTCAAGGACGAGCTCCAGACGATGCACCGAGGTGGGTTACCGTCGAGATGCTCCCAGGCAGGCAAAAATCAGTCTAATCAACTTCTTGTCGTGTTGTTGTCTTTTGTGTCAGACGTGAAGCCAACGAACGTGCTGGTGAACACGGCCGGCGCGATCAAGCTATGCGATTTCGGTGTATCCGGCCAGCTTGAGCGCAGTCTTGCAAAGACGAACATTGGCTGCCAGAGTTACATGGCTGTGAGTTTGCATCGCGTCACCAGATCCGATCCGATGATCATACTGGTACTGGTACTTACGCGACATTCTCATTCGCAGCCCGAGCGGATCAAGGGCGAGTCGCTGAATTTCCTCGGGACCTATACCGTCTCTTCGGACGTGTGGTCGCTCGGGCTCTCGATCGTCGAATTCGCCGTCGGGCACTACCCCTATCCACCCGAGACGTATTCGAACGTGTTCGCCCAACTGCAAGCGATCGTCCACGGGGACCCGCCCAGTCTGCCGAACGGCTACTCGAGACAGGCGGACGATTTCGTTGCGAGATGTCTGAGGAAGGACGCGAACAAACGGCCGAGCTACGGCCAGCTGCTCGAGCACCCTTTCCTGAAGGACGAGCCGACGCTCGATATCGATATGGTCGGTTGGGTGAAGTCGGCGCTGGAGTTCAAGGCAAGGGAGAGGGCCAAGAAGGAGGAGGCTATGATCCCGCCAGGCGCATCGAATCCATAGCATCGGCATGGCTAGTTCGGTAGAGGGCTGAACCGATCGATGGTTCGAGCGTCTCTGTAACACCACGATATGACTATTGATCGACAACGAACTGCACGGCGGCTCAAGGGCCACGCACAAGCAACGGCACCAGAAACGAAAGATACCCTATCTAGAGCTCCGATTTACCACCCATTGACTTTCCCTTTACGTTACCAACATCACATCATTCAACCCCCCTCTAGTAGTCATCGGTGGGCACGGGGTGAAGCTCATCACATCACATCCCTTGGCTTTCAGTTCGAATCATTCGAGGACTTGTCATTTTATCAACATACACGCACGATACATCATCTTCTCGCCTCGAGGAATTCAATAAAGGGACAAAACAGTTAGTGGAGAAGGTCACAGCAGAGAGAGAGAGAGAGAGAGAGCGGCGTTACAGTCATACGGTTAGAACGGGCGCAGCGTCTTCCATCAGTGAGATACGGGGCAAGGATCCTTTGTAACAGATGTTCGCGTAGACTTGCAAAACCGGGAGGCTGCTTGGCAATACATAGACTTATCGGGGTTCACGATTTCAGTCTCGCATTGCAGTGTCTGCCTGGGTTAAGTGCTCTGCCCTCCTGACCACACACGCCACTGCCTATCGCCTGGTTTCCTTCCACTCCGGCCCAAACTTGGAGCCGACTGCAACGAGAAGGCGCGAAGGCTGTCTCTATCTGCATCTCAGCTCGCGATATCAAAAGAAGGAATCCATGGTAGAAAAGCACTCGTAACACCTCAAGTCAAGGCTCCAGTCCTCGTTCCATGATCCCGTTCAATCCCTGGATCACACTCCGAGTCGCGAGCTCCGTCTGATTTCACGCGCAAGCTCAAACGAAGCCCGTCTCAATCGCCTGGGCGAGACGAACGACCATGATAGATCATATCTTGGGGAGGCCGTCGGTGACCTACAAGCGCACACAGGTGGGCCGCGCATCTTATAGCCTTTCATCCGGGTCGCGGTCGCTAACGATCACTTGCCATTCCGGAAGGTCTTCCTCGTCAGTCTGTCCAGCTACTCCAGGATTTCAAAACTGTGACTTAACAAGACTGTTCTATGCTATGTCCGAATAGGTCCTCCTCTTCTGGACAGTCACCCTTCTGACCGGGAATAAGAACGGCCCTCCCTTAGTGCGGTGGTTCAGCAAGCGCTTCCGTAAGCTGCATTGCACTGTTGAGATTCGCAGCTGACTCCTGGTGATCTATAAGGCGCCAAGCTCACTCCATGGCAAGTCCTTGCCGGCACACTCACCTGCATGTACGCCCCATATACCGCACAGCCTCCTCACTACGGTCAGCTGATCTGGTTACGATACTGCCTAGGTACGCGATCAAGAACACCAGTAGCATACTGGGATTAGAGGCGCCGGAACCGCTGGCTCGCTTGGTGAGTGTAACTGGCTCGGCGGCCGAAGCTGGGCTCATTGAGCGTCCGATCAGTACTCGCGCGACTTCTACAGAGCAACATGGATAGGTTAGAAGCACGTACTCCATCCCCGACTTCCTGTCTGACATCCTTCATGCAGTGACCGCTCTCGATACCGGCTTCGCCTCAGCAATGCACATCAAGCCGAAGTGGCTAAGAGATATCTTCAGTGTCCTATTCACGTAAGCCAGTTTACCTTGATTCCATCCTCTGTCTCTGTTCTGAATACAACACAGTGGATACTACCTGTTGTTTGTGAATGACGCGGACGAGAAGGTATGCTGCTTGCTCTGCGGACACCGGCAGGTGCTGACTTTGCACCCAGCTGCGTAAATATCGCGCTGTATGTACAGTGGAAATGCTTCGTGCAACATGGGAGAAGACCAGCAACCCTATTCTGCGCGTGATTACCTGGAGACACCGACCTCGCCTGGCAATCAAGCGGAAGATCCTCCTTCCCAGACCTCAGGGATCGCCTTACAGGTTCTTCCAGCTTACGTCCCCTCAACCTGACACTTGCTAATCATAAAACAAACGCAGTAAACCGGTCGTAGCTTGGCTGCATCATGCCGGCACAGAGCAGGATCTCAGTCTTTGTCGAGACCTCATTCTCGATATTCCGGGAGGTGGTTTCGTATGCATGGACCCATTCCATCATGAAGAACGGATTCTTGCTTGGGCCAGAAAGACTGGGAAACCGGTCCTGGCGGTCGACTACTCCAAAGCACCAGGTGAGGCAAGTTATCTCATAGAATAAACAGAAGTTAAGCCCTTGAACAGAGTTCCCGTACCCCTACGCGATTCACGAGTGCTTTGACGTCTTCCGCGTCTTACATGAAACCCAAGGTCGTGTGATAGGCTTGCATCAGGGAGAGTTGAGGATAGTCATGACTGGTGATTCAGCGTACGTGACCATTCCGGGAAAGTGGAGCGCGAACTGAACATATCTTACGCCTGTAGTGGCGCCAATATCGGTGCAGCTACGATGATCAAGATTTTGGAAATGCCAGCCCAGACTCGCTTACCGTTGCCGATTAGCATCATCTGGACATACCCAGCTCTGGACTTCAACTTTACCTCGTCCGTGTTACTCTTGTCATCCCTTGTCCCCACTGATATGAGGATCCAGCTTCATGCCACCGGACCACCTCCGCATCCTCCGGCAAGAATCGTCCGCGAGTTTACGAGGGATCGCTGAGCAGAAGGACCATATGAATCATAAGTCGCCTCTGTCCGTTGTAGACGATCCGCCACCACGTCCGCGCCGGCAGAACTCCTGGAGCAAGAGCTTCAGCAAGTTGCCACTAGTCAGCTCGCTGAAGAGTCCTACCACCCCAAAGCAGAAGCGGGTGCCGTTACCACTGGCTTTCACTTCCGCCGGAGGCAATGCACATCCTTCGCAGCTGGATGAAGGCACTGAGGCAGACAATGATGGAGAGGGGGACGAAGCTGAACAGCGGCTCGATGGGGAGAAATCCCTTTCGGAGCGGGTATTGTACTGGAACCCCGTAAGTCCGCGTATGCCGTTGAGTGCATTGGGGCTGACTGTCGGGTACAGGATCGAGATTACGCGGAGCTGGGCATGGAGAAAGCGAATGCAACTACTGGCAAAATGTCAAGGACATCCACGTTGGGGATGCATCTGACGATGACTAGCCGGACTGGCTTCTTCAATGACAGGATCATCTCACCTAGCATGATGAGAGCGATGGCCATTTGCTAGTAGGTTCGACGATTTCTCCCTGGTCATCAAATCTTAAGGATATCGTTACAGCATCGGCCCACGTAACGCTCCGGATCTCTCGAAGAACTACTACATCTCGCCTATTCTGACCCCATCTCATTTACTTGCTCAATTTCCGCCGGTCTACCTTCTCTGCGGAGAACGAGACCCATTCAGCGACGATACACTTATCTTTGCTGGCCGACTGAGAGACGCCAAGATGGCGAGGAAGGCGGAAGTGATAGCGAAGCAGAACAAGTTTGGCGAGAGTTTGCGGATGAGCAGCTCTGCCGATGCGCGAGATCCGATTCTGGATCAGAACGAGGGGGACTGGCTAACGATGCGCTTCATCGACGGATGGTCGCATGGGTGACTTTGACAATTCCGTTTATACGCAATTGCTGACCTTTCCCTCCGGACAGGTTCATGCAGATGCGCGCGCTCCTCCCGAAGGTCGAGCACTTCTTCTCGCTCACAGCCGACTGGGCAAGCTACAGCTTTGCAAAGTATGAGCTGGCTAACATGCCCGCCGCGCTGCCCACAATCGCAAGTCCAGTGCCTCCGCCCGACCAAGACAGCATTAGCGAGAAGGAGGACGAGCCTCTATCTTTCGACGTTGCTAAGCGTCGAGGATCTCGGACCTGTTCGCCTGTTCCTGGTTTAGCGCGGCCCGGTCTCAGCCAGTCTGGGTCGGCCAATTCCGCTACTTCCCCCCTTTGGTCCTCATCCGCGTCAGAGTCGAATCTCAGTACCGCACCTACGTCGGTTGAGTCCATGAGCATGGCGACACCGAAGCGAAGAATTTCCCCGAGCGAGAACGGAAAGCTTACCCCAGTCCAGCGTGTCCAACAAGAAGACCATGATATTCTCGCCCCTTCGGTACAGACCCGCGACACGACGCCGCGTAAAGGCTCCATCGATCTCGAGAGTGCAATCGCTGCAGCTGCTTTCGTGGAGACCGACGACATACTCCGGCGACGAAGACAAGATGCAGTCTACAATCTCGGTTCGGCACTCGTGACGGATGAAGACGACATGCACCTGCCTCAGAGTGCCTAGCAACCTCTAGATCTCGTCGACATGCTTCGATCCCATGCAATGTTGATTGTACGCTTGCGCAGACGCGACTCTGTAGATTAGGCATACCGTACTGTATTGCGTACCCCACATTCGTCAGACGTCCACTGCAAGACCAACAGAGAAGCGATCGCGAGTTCCTGATAAGCTCGCTCTTTCGCTACCGTTCCTCGAGAAGTAGGACCTACCCAGTGCAGGTCCGTCATGTTCAGAGCGTTCGATCCCGTCCTTTGAGGCTGTCCTCCGCCCATACCCATGCCCATGCCCATGTTACCCATGTTACCCATGTTCATCATGTTGCCCATGTTCATCCCACCCATGCCGGACATCCCGCTCATAGGAGACATACCCTGCATCCCTCCTCCCATTCCGGCCATGTTCATGTTCATGTTCATGTTCGGCATCCCAGCCATGTTCATATTCATCCCGTTCGGCATCCCACCCATCATCCCGCCCATGTTGGCCATCATCCCTTGTTGGCCTTGACCTTGGTTCTGCCCGCCACCGCCATTCATATTCCCGCCTTGGAGTTGCTGGTCCGGAAGAGGGGATCGGCCCTGCTGGGAGAAGTTGTCCTGCTGCTTCAAAAAAGGAGGAAGCGAAATAAGGGAAAAGGCTTCTTTCAGCAAGTATGGAGGAAGACGAAAGATGGTAATATTTTCGCACTTTGCCATCGTAGTTGTTTTGGTTGGAGGTGGTTGAGGTAGGAGCGGTAGAGCCGGACTGGTTCGCGGAGGCGGAGGATCCGCCCGCCGAGGGTTTCGAGTCGTCAAGGTCGCCGTAGAGCTGCAGTCACGAATGAAGACGGGGAAGGAGATGCGTAAAGAGTCAACATTGCCGCTCCCTTTGGCTGCAAGACATCGAGAACATCTCGTGCACGTACATCGCTCTCGTCGCCGTAGATGTCGATCTCTGCCATTGCACTTGCACCGACACCAGCCGTCGTTCGCTACACGTAGAGGGCTACAGCACAGAAGAGGAGAACCAGGATGGAGTACAATGTCAGAAAATGCCTGTTACGCTGACAGTAGGTAAAAAGGACAGTCTCTGGACAAACGCCGTCTGTATACGCACATTGGGAGGTGATTTGACAGAACTGTCTACACAGGTCTGACAGAGGTTGTTTAAAACAGGGAGGAGGGACACCCAGTAAGCGTTACGATACAGAAAGCGACCGCAGCTTGCAGCACGACACCCGGTCACATACAAAGGATTCGGTCGGCAGGGTTGTTCGTGTAGTGAACCGAGCTGTGTGCAGCCTGTCAGTCGCTCTGCTAGCTGTCCCCTGTGCTGTGATGCACCCACCTCTTGATGTGGTGCCCGTCGAGGAATCGGGAGGAGGGCAAGCTGGCCTCCCTCCTTTCCGGAACTCTGCCCTTTCCTTCCAGCTTTAGGGCCGGCCGGATTTTCCGCCAACTTGTGCGGGATTGAATCCGATCACGTGCGGGTTGTCAGCTCTTGTTGTTCCGTCTTCAATCATTCAATTACAGAAGTATTGTAGCATCAAGGACACGATGCCAGTCTTGACAGGCGACGGCCACAGCAGGCGGTTCACGAGCTACGGCAAGCGTCGGGTGAACGTTGGGAGCACCCACCGGGACTGGCTCGCGTCCGTCCACTCCGGGGACTCGACGAGTACGAGCTCGGGTATAATGATGACGAGCACGCCCGTAACACTCGAGGACTATACCTCGCCCACACTGAAAGTCGCTGGACTCTCGAAGCTCATGCCTGCAGCCACTCCGATCGAACAACATCATCAACTTCATCGTCAGAGCGCTGAGCCAGACAAGGAGAACCATCCTCCACCGATTCCTCGTCAGCGCAAGGTGGCCAATCCAGCCGATGGAGCTCGAGCTGGAAAATCCTCCTCGACATCGCGAGACTCCGCCGAGTCCGATGAGGTATTGATCAAGCCTCCCAAGAAGAAAGCAGGAGCGTCAACGAAGAACAGACGCGCCTTCGTCGTCGATTCGCCAGACCCGAAGAGCAGTAAGAGTCCGCCTCCGCCGCCCGTCTCCCGGCCTCCCCTGCTCGATCGGAAGAACACCAGCTCCCTCCCGCTCACCAGCAGCTCGCCCGTTAAGTCGAGCCAGGCATCATCCAAGTCCGAAGCGAAATGTGTGCACGCACACGCCTACTCGTACTGCTTCTGTTCGCGACCTCCGCCCATACTCCCCATTTCTCATGTCAAACCCGCCACCACATTCACCCACTTCCCTGCCGTAGCTGCCCCTCAGACAGGCAACAAGAAGTCATCAGCAGTCTCGTCTAGCTCGCTTGCCCTCCCCCCACCGCGGGGACACGGCGTGCAGGCCACCGCAGCATGGCGGAAACCACTCCCTCTGACGCCCATCGTCATTGCCGGTCAGGGTAGGTTCGGGTTTGTCAAGCCGAAGAGACCACCCAAGGAGAGGGAACAGGCTAGTCCGACAAGGAGGGTGAAGGAGAGAAAAAGGACGGAAAGTGTCGAAGTCGTGGTGGAAGTACAGGCGAAGCCATCCGTCAAGAGAGAGATCATCGACCTGACGGATGAGCGCGAGCTCACGCACCGGGAGACGACTGCGCCCATCAAGAAGAAGGAGATTTCGCCTTCGACTCTTCCGTCTGCTGTGATTACCAGAGGAGAGCCAAAGCCGCTCTCTTCGGCTTCAGCCTCCTCTGCGACCAAAGCCGCCCTCGTAGTCGCCCAAACTCCTCCGCAGACCCCTCAAACCCCTCGACTATCTACTCTACCCATCTCTCCCGAATTCGGACCCCTTCTCCAAGCCTGTACCATTCCCGCCTTGCAGCCATACGATTTCACCTCCTTCATCCGCCACTTCCCTCTCCTCCTTTCTGGGACAAGATGGACGAAACTCGGAGAAGCGACCTACTCCGAAGTCTTCGTCGCCTCTTCTGCTAACGCTACCTCAGAACTAGGCGGCGAAGAGACGATCGTAGTCAAGGTCATCCCGCTTCACATGCCGGATAAGGATAACCAGGCGAATGGTTCGATCGAAACGCCGCAGACTTCGCTGTGCAAGGATGTAGCGAGGGAGGTGGAGATCACGAAGATGCTAGCAGAGGACGGAACAGATACTGGTTATCCTGGTCTGAGAGGGTAATTGCCAAATCCTACGACAAGTACTGGGTCCCTGCTGAATGTGGCGAACAGCACGTACGTTGTGCAAGGTCCCTACCCGGCACCCTTACTTGAGGCGTGGACTACTTACAAGAAGGCTTCCAAGAACGCCGAAAACGTCAGACCAGGTAAGCTGTTTCCATTGCAGTTCCCGGCTCCGATCGCCCTGACCAGGCTGATGCGCAAACATCGAGCAGATACCTTCCCCGATAACCAGCTCTACGCGCTCGTCTGTCTCTCGCACGGTGGTCAGGATCTCGAGACTGTCAAGCTGAAAAGCTGGAGCGAGGCTGCTTCGGTCCTCTGGCAGGTGGCGCTGTCGCTCAGCCAAGCGGAAGAGAAGCTGCAGTTCGAGGTAAGCTCATCTTTGGGTGAATCCGAAGTGGCATGCTTAGGTCTCTTCGATGAAAGCACCGTGACCTCCACTGGGGAAATATTCTCGTCCGGCCTTGCTCAGATGAAGTGCAAAGCAAGGCTTCTTCGCATGATGCTGTTCAGCCTGCTGCACTAGGTCCTGCTCCAGCTATCGTGCAGGCTACGGTCATCGACTTCACACTTTCGAGAGTTACCCTCGAAAGTGGGAAAATCCTAGCGGGCGGGTTCGAGGACGATGCGATCTTCGATGGAGAGGGTAATTCTATGAAGCTCTTAAAGAGTGCTCATACTGACTGGAGTTGCGTTTGATAGGGGAATACCAATACGACTGCTACCGGATCATGAAGGAACTCGTGCAGGACAGATGGGAGAGCTACCGCCCAGTCACGAATGTCGTGGTACGATACACTACATCACATCTAATCGTTCAGCTCTGATCCGACTCCATCTACAGTGGTTGCATTATCTGGCCCGCAAGCTTCTTTTCGACAAGCGGTTGAAGAAGCCATCTTCCCGCTCAAAGGCGACAGCTATGCCAGGCACGCCTCGCTCCGTCCCTCGCGGTGCTCGATCTAGAGGAGCAGGAACACCGGCCAAGTCCAAGTCGCGCTCCAAACCAGCGGAAGTATCCCCCGAGGAACGGCTTGCCTACGAAGCATTGGCGCAAGTCGAATTCGTCTTGGAGAAGGCTGTAGACATCGCACTTGAGGCCGTTCGACCGGATGCGCAGGGAGTACGAACTAGGAGTGGCAAGAGCAGTGCTGGGACGATCGCTTCCGTGTCTTCGAGCGCTCCGATACGTAGTGCAGGCGAGTTTGTCAATTGGTGGGTATGGAAGGAGGCGTAATGTTTCCAGAGGACCGATAGATACCCATGGAGGTGAATGCTCGGATGTTCAGTATATTCGTTAGTGCAGATGAGTGACAGTGCCTAGTTTACAGAATGTGGGGTACGCAATACAGTACGGTATGCCTAATCTACAGAGTCGCGTCTGCGCAAGCGTACAATCAACATTGCATGGGATCG
>Ga0115846_100530_pt1 | contig 19773 bp, 21 predicted proteins | sample InSIn5gowninarea_2_FD_83860 | JGI IMG/M metagenome (GOLD analysis project Ga0115846, IMG submission 83860)
CTCAACCGGCGGCCTGACCTTGACGTCTCCAACGACTGCATCCAAAAGCGATCCGTCATCCAAGTCATCCTCCACCCAAGGTTCCTCAGCCTCCGTTTTCATTCTTTCTGTTCCAATCCCCTCTGTCATGAAAATGCTGGTGGCAGCGGGTTTGTTATATGGAGATCTGATGACAGTAACGGGAAAGACGATAGCTGAGAACCTGGAATCCTTCCCATCTCTACCCCAAGGTCAGGAAATCATCCGGTCTCTGGACAACCCCATCAAGAAGACAGGGCACATTGAAATCCTGAAGGGCAATCTTGCACCTGGATCTGCCGTGGCCAAGATCACAGGGAAGGAAGGGCTCAAGTTCACGGGTAAGGCTCTTGTTTTCGACAAGGAGTCGGCTCTGGATGACGCTTTAAACAAGGGCGAGGTGCCGCGGGGAGAAAACATCGTTATCGTTGTTAGGTACGAGGGGCCCAAAGGAGGACCAGGGATGCCCGAACAACTGAAGGCATCCGCTGCGATCATGGGCGCTAAGCTCACGAATGTTGCCCTGATCACTGACGGGCGCTACTCTGGAGGTGAGTCTGCATTGAGATTAGACGCTATGTATCTCTCGCTGACCTTGGCAGCTTCCCACGGCTTCATCGTTGGTCATATTGTTCCCGAAGCTGCAGTTGGAGGACCCATTGCGGTCGTCAGGAATGGTGACATGATCACAATCGATGCAGAAAACAACGGATTGAACATGGATGTTAGTGATGAGGAGATCAAAGAGCGATTCAAGACATGGAAGAAGCCAGCAAGGACGGTCACGAGAGGGGTTCTTGCCAAGTATGCTTATCTCGTGGGCGATGCGGCACACGGTGCCAGAACAGATCTCTTCTGAAGGGTGCTCAGTGAGGCCTAACGGTCGTCGTTGTACTGCTCAGGGTCGAGCCTTGTCTGCCACGCGCTACCTGCTCCTAGCACCTACACTCGCTAAACGTGCAGTGGACGGGCTTGTGATACTCAGCAAACATGAAGCGGCATATATCTTGAGTGTCTAGCTCTGAGTTTCTGCTCGTTTGTACTGTCATTCGTAGTTGTGCACATCTACAGCGTGGATCACATGGTTCGAAAAGGGGCTTAGTCACGTGATAGCGTTGCTCTACCGCACTTGAAGCCTAAGCCCCACCTTTGTTGTCCCGCAAAGTCCGGCAGATGTATCTGTGATACAATTCCAGCCCCTACCAGTCCATATCAACTTGCAAAGCGTGATACTCCTCGCTAGGTGCTCTTCGTAATGCTACGACGGCCAGAACTTGGCACTTAGCCTTTAGATATTTGCAGCCGCCCCCCCGATTACCTAAGTAATGATGGCGCCTTTAGCGAAGTGCATCATGGACTAAGATGTAGCCCAGTAACAATTCTTGGAGCACACGACGTCCTCGCGAGCTTTTCGATCCCAGTAGCTCATAGTCTTCTAAGAGAACCATGCCGCCTATTCGTCCGACTCATGTCCGTCCTCAGACTCTCGCAAAGGCGAAAGCTGAATACAAGAAACACGGACCTCGTATAAGCAGCCAGGATCAGCGACAACTTGATCGCGGCGCCGAACTCTACCGGCGAGCCGAGAGAATCAAGGATGCGGAGAAGCGACGAAAAGAGAGTGCGAAACGCAAGCAGGAAAAGGAATAAAGGGAGAGAGAGGCGAGACGGAGGATGGGAATCTCTAGCCAAAAGCCGTATGTTAGTCCACATCAGAAAAAAATGGAAGGCTTCATACAGGTTGTAAAGCCGGGCAAGGAGGATCGGGGTAACGGAAAGATGCCAGGGATTGGAACAGAAAGAATGAAAACGGAGGCTGAGGAACCTTGGGTGGAGGATGACTTGGATGACGGATCGCTTTTGGATGCAGTCGTTGGAGACGTCAAGGTCAGGCCGCCGGTTGAGACCGAGTTCGTGTCTGCAAGGCAGATGGTCAGGGAAGAGGACACAAGAATACAGGAGGCCAGGCTCAAGGTCGAAGCTGCCCCAGTCCCCATCACGAACCCGTGGGACGACTTCTTCGTGAGCAATACACAGGTCGAGCGCGAAATATCTTTCACACCACCTGAGAAACCAAAACCTGTTGCCACAGCACTCGACTCGATCATCGACTGTCTGTCGACGGAAGACGTCAGCCTCTCTGCTGAAGACCTGGAGGAACTAGACTGCGCGACACCTTCAAAGGCAGTTCTCCATTTAGCTCTACCCGGTCGGGTAGTAGAAAGCAGAGTGCTGGCGAATCGTAATCAGACCGAGTTGCATGACTTATTTAGTATGCCACCACCTCGTCGCCCGCCAGCTCGGCCCATTGTGGAGCTGCCCAAGCTATATAATAATCGCACGGACGATACTGTACGTTTGTCATTGCCTCAACAACCGCTTGCCAGAATCACTGTCGAGGGCCGGAAGCTTCCTGATAGTACGACACCCGACGCTTCTCGCATGTCACCGCCTCGACGTCCACCAGCTCGAGCCGTTTTTCAGTCGCTAAAATCAACTCCCCCGAGATCACACAACTCTTTCCGTATACCACCACTTCGTTCCGAATCACTTCGGGCCACATCCAACCTGCGTATCATGGCTGCCATCAAGCCACAAGATTCGGTTCTTTTGCAACCTCGTCATCCACAACCTCGTGCTGCCAAAGCACCACTACAATTCACGAGCGTCGATCCAGATCCGTTCGACTTCTGCCTATCGACACAGGACTTTCGCGAGATCGAGTGCTGATAGTAGCGCACCGATCGAGAGGACCTCGTATTGCGGGCAACAAGGGACAGTCAGCAAGGGAGCAGAGACTCACTCCTCTACCTGAATCTAGATCACCAAATGTGATGAGTTTGCGACGCTTCATGGCTAGCATTCGACCTTCTTGAAATTGCGCTACAAGAGAAATGTACTCCAGCCCACGTCATGTCCCGAGTAAGCTACCTCAGTAGCTTTAGCACATGGCAGGCTATGCCCGTGATGCATATTGTTTCTGGTTGCGGGCGTCTGGGCATCCATGACGAATTCAGCTTGGTGTTGGAAAGGCTCCAGAATGGTCAGGAATGAAGGTGAGGATTCGGGCAACTTGTAAATGTCGGAGTCCTTATTACATCATACACCGAGCTACACGGAAAATGGTTACTCGGTCCAGTGATTGGTTGTGAAGAGGCATCCTTGGAATATTGCCCAGAGCTTTCTTACGATTGATGTACTTCCTTCCAGATCAGCATCTAATGGTTCCGCGAAGACAGCGGTTGCAATAGTACACTCATGTTATGCATCAGCAAGCCATTTACCAACGACAGAAGCGTCAGCCGAATTCATCCCACAGTTACAACGTTTGAATTCCTCAAGAAACTTCCCCCGTCATAGCTGCGAACCTCACACGAACCTCGTGCGCTTACCAACTCCGAAACTCGTCTCAAACCCCAGTCCTCCTGACCCGCCTCGTCCTCCTCAAGCTGCCCTTATCCCGCCCCTCAAAATCCACCCAAGCCGACACTTCCGTCGCCCCGTTCCAACAGATATAACCACTACCAGCCTCCACCACCACATCCGGTATTGTTTCTGGCCGGCCTATCCACCGCTGCTTGAACATGCGATAACTCTGCACCCTTTTAGGGAAGCCGAACTGCGCGCTCCACCTAACGTCGGCTTCCGGGCCGATTTTTATGGCCAAAGGTTGGATGCCGTAGTAAAGCAAGGTGTTGACGTTGGGTAGGGGGTTGTTGTTGCCTTGGCCTTCAGACTAGATCATATCCGCGGGTCGTGGTAGGGCGTCGAGGCGAGGGTGGCAGTGTGGGAGGTCAGGTTTAGGAGGAGGGACAGGCCGCTGGAGGGCGCAGTGCCGTTGGCTTGGAAGGCGTTGTTGTTGTTGAACCAGCGGATGGTGGTGCTGTGGGGTGTGGTATCGTAGTGGCGGGCGCCGTGCTGCCAGCGCTGGGACGAGTTAGGGGCTTTGTGCCTAACAGGGCTATGTGGACAATCTGGGCACCGAACGGAGAAGAATCCACGAAGTTGGCGCCAGCAGGCAAAGGGCTGAAGTCGCCCCCGGTGTCGCCTTGGATGTGCCATATGGTGGAGCCATTGGCGCGTAGCTTGTACGTTGCCTACGTATGTCTCGCGTTGATGAGGTAACCCCCGCTATAGGGGTCCACGGAATTGATGTGGAAGTAATCAAAAGGTGCAGTAGGTGTACCCGCATTGCCGAGCGAGTTCCTCGTTGCGCTGATGGGGATGTGGTCCTTGGCGCTCCAGCTGAGAAAGATCTTGGATGTCTTGACATTGATTTCAAAGAACAGGTTGTCCCAGATCGTGCCATTTGCAGGTCCGCCGATGGGGCTCCAGTTTGGCGCTCGTGATATAGGAAGCTGTGACCAAAAGGGTGCCCTTCTTCGTGAGATAATTTTTGGGCCCGTCGAGGCGGCACTTGGGCTTACTGAGCTGGGAGCCACAATGTTGATGTCGGAACATATACGGTACATCTCATGATACGACGAATTCAACACGCGGAAGGAGCCGTAGTAATGCCCGACGTTTGTCCCGGCAAGCTCGATGACCCCCCAACAGGTGAGAACGGGCTTCCCGTCGAGCTGCTGCACTTTGAGATTGTTGCTGAGGGTACCCTGTGCGCCGCTCCAGACGAGCTCGCTAGTGTCCGTCATGATGAGGGGTGCAGTCTGCTTAGCGCCATCGCTAGGCGGTGCGCTTCTGTTGGCAGGTCCTGGGCCGAAGAAGAGGTAGCCCTTGGCGAGCTCGGCACCGGTAGTCGCGATATTTAGGATAGGTGGGTGGAATGGCACTGTCCTGAAGCTTTGAAAAGGCCAGTATGGACATGCACGCCGGTTGAGCTCTGTTGCTACGGTCGAGGCGATTGAAGTATCGTAGAGCAAGGCAGTCAACAGGATCAAGGTAAGGAAGCTCATGTCGCGATTGTTTTTCTTCTCGGATAACACGCACAGTGTACAGTGGAAGGGCACCGTCAGAGTCAGACCTTTTCGAACGACAGCTCGAAATCAAGCATGGGGGAGAACGTAATATAATGATCCAACTAGAAACATGATGTCGTGACCACAACATTGTTGATCTCGCGGTGAAGGGGTGCATACATCCAGGTAATATGTCATCGCGCAAACCTTCGCTATCCCCGCTTATGCTTGTCTTGCCGGGCATGGAGGAGTCGCCGACCTTCGATTATGATGTCGATACCTACTCAAAGGCCTGCGCTCCGAGCATAATGCGACTAGGAAGTTTATTCCTGTGACTTATGTACTTCTGTTATTATGTTTTAGGAGACGAGGGTCGGACCAATCGAGATCAGGTCCTGACTCGGACATTATCGTACCTCGGCTTGATAACCTGATCGAATGTTACTGCTCCTGCCTCGTCGAAACTCTTCTCACGAGACTCTTTAGACGCTTGTCCATCCAAGCCTGTCGTCGCCAGGAGATGCACGCGACACCTCGATGACGTCGGCTGACTTCGCTGCGGCGCAGCAGAGAGTCGCAGCTCGCCGCCAGCAGCGGCAAAATGCGCTTCAAGAACGGCTGCACCAGCGCGAACACGTCCAGGCAAGTGGTGCCTTTGCTCGGCTCCCTCCTCCTGCGCAAGCCATTTGGGCAAAAACCAACACGCAATGGGACCTCATAACTGGAAGGGAGGGTACGAGGCCAGCTTTCAGGGTCGGACAAGTGGATGCCGAGTTGCTTGACGAGGAGCTGCTGGACCTTCTCAAGGGTCAGGTCGGAGAGGCGCTGAAATATTATGGAGCACACCTACGTGACGACTACGCGCCGGAGATACTGTTGACTCTGCGAGCGATTGTGTTCAAGCTTACGATCTGGGATCACGACGCCTCATATGGTGCCGCATTGCAGAACCTAAGATACATGGATGCCCGGGACAAGAGTCCCGCAGCGCGGCCACCGAGACGGTGGCAGAAGGCTGTTTATGGTTTGGTCTCGGTTGGCGGACGCTATGCGTGGACCAAATGGGAAGACTACTTGCTCGATGCAGAGGCGGGATACGACGAGCCGTCGCCAAGGATGCGCCTCATCTCGCGTCTCTCGTCACTCATGTCCACCACGCACTCCATGGCGGCTTTTGCGTCCTTTCTTCTCTTCCTTCTCAACGGCAGATATCGCACCATCCTTGACCGGATCCTCCGACTACGTCTCACGCCTACTACGAGCCAAATAAGCCGCGAAGTGTCCTTCGAATACCTCAACCGTCAATTAGTCTGGCACGCATTTACCGAGTTCCTTCTCTTCATCTTGCCACTCGTGGGAATTAGCAGATGGCGAAGATGGTTAGCGAGAGCCTGGCGGAATACTCGAAAGTTATTTAGGCGTGGCGGAACAGAAGATGACAACGATAGCACGATAGGTGGCGAGCTTGGGTTCCTTCCAGAGCGGACCTGCGCCATATGTTACCAGGATCAAAACCCAACTTCTTCGGCAGAGAGTGAGATTGTGGCAATGCCAGCGAGCAGCGGCGTCGTCGGCTCTTCTCAAACTGACATCACTAACCCCTACGAAACCATACCGTGCGGGTGTATCTATTGCTTTGTTTGTATAGCTCAAAGACTTGAAGCTGAAGATGGCGAAGGTTGGACGTGTTTGAGATGCGGCGAACTTATCCGAGAGTGCAAACCCTGGAGCGGTGACGTCTTGGAAGAAGTGAGATCAAGGTTCAGTTCTGGAAAGTCAGTCAGCTTTGCACAAGATGAGAAAGCGGGAGATAAGGAGCAAGAGGAGAAGTCACCGTTCAGAAACCTGGACCCTATGCCAGTAGAAGAAGACTTGACGGGAGAGGTCGCTGCTGAGCTTAATGAAGTGGTTGAAGAAACCCTGGAAAGATCTTTAGCAGAGTCTGAACAATGGGCGGAATTCGGTCAAAGTGCTATTGCGGAAGATTTTCACCATGAAGCGGATGGAGATGAACAGCTCGACTCTGCTGCTGAAGAAACGCAGCAAGGTGAGTTCTCCGACGACGAAGAGGATGCAGCCGAGGAGAATGAGCCGGAAGAAGAGGATGAGGATCCGAAACTGTCCGACGCTGATGACGAACCACTGTCGGAACATGGAGACGACACTTGAGCATCAGGCCGCTTATATATACACTATTGACGAGCCGTCACATACACCGAGAAATGCTGACCGTGGACCTACGGGCCACCAGCATACTCTCTGGGAAACGTCGAATAGAAGCTTTGATCTTTTACAAAATCTCCCACTCCTCTGGGTTGTTGGGAGACTTAGATCATCCCTTCGAGGCTGATTTCACGGCGACATTCCATCAAAAACCTGGGTCGGAGTGAGGTGTAGCTTCTGATCTTCAAGCCTCGAAGCTACAAAGCGATATCTGCCGGGACGCACCAGAGCGGAGGGGAAGTGCGGTGGTTCGAGGAGAAGTTAGAGAGGATATCACAAACGGAGATGGGAAGAGAGAAATGTCGGGTTCATTACTATCGTTGGCTTCAGCGGCAGTCATGATATTGTATGGCTACGCTGATCAGTAAAGGGCACTCGTATAGCGGCGCAATGCATTTGCGGATGTCGGTCGTCCGCATTTGCGCAGTCCCGCTGACCCTCGATACTGTCCCAGCTCATATGCACGGTCTCCATGTTCGATTATTAGTTGCAGGATACAGACGTTCTAGACGAAGCTGCTTGATTGCTGGAAATTCGACACACAATATGTAATATGTCGTTTCGCACGCATAGAAAACAGCTGGTACTGGGGCCTTCGCCCAAAACGGAGCTGACAGCTGAAGCTATCCGCCGTAGGCCCCCACCTGCACCTTTCACCAATGCTCCCAGTGTCGCTCCCATTAACAGTCGAACGAGGCTGTCAGTTTGTCAGAATCTCTCCACAATCGCAGTGCTATGATAGTGGCAAAGTCTGTTTGCACACGTGCGCATGTGGAACCTGACATCAGGCCTTCGTCATTTTCGACCTCTTCCACTGCCCTTTGGCTGGCTGCCGCCTTGTGACTCACTCTTCAGCTGTACCTTGTGCCTGGTGGTCCTCAGCAACCTTACCTTAGGCTTCCTTTGCTTTTCATTCTTACCGACCATTTCTCGCTCTGTTACCTTTTCCACTGCGTCCTCAGTGCTTTGCACTCATCCGCAATATCTGGTTCAATTTCCACCATTGATGTCTGCCCTGACATCCTCTTCATTTATCGTAAGATACTTCGCCGCGACTTACACTGCTTAGCTCATCGCGGGACTGTCGCAAGCTGCGGAAGACTCCTTGTGTCGTTAATCGTCTCAAATCTGCAACAATGTCGCTTGCGGCAGGCTTCTTTGAAACAGCCAAGGTCTTCTTCATGCCCATCACCTCCACGGCATCGTCTACGACCGTAGAAGACGACTCTGCGTCAAGCGAAATCAGATCGTCTTCCGACACCTCGCCCACCTCAGATGCATCACTCTCGGTTGCGGGCATGGAGTCTGGAGTCAAAGATCTTTACGCTGGAGCAGACGACAAGCGAGGCCGGTACGAATGGGTTACAGAAAAGCCAAAAGGCCTTGGAGAGCCGGCCGAGAACGAGGAAACTGCCAAATGGGCTCTCATCGTCCGTCACATCAGAGTTTACAACGACCCCAAAAAAGTGCTACAGGTCCATTCGATCGTGGTTCAAAGCCCATTATTGAAAGCGCTCTTAGGCAAAGTGCTGAAAGGGTATCCCGATATCAACACGAATCTCGACCGCTTAACCTTTTCTGGAAGTTTCGAGCCACTGTTCCATCGTTTCACTGAACTGAGGGCGGCTATCTCAGAGGAGAAAGACGCCAAAACCAAGGAGCATGGAGAGGTGCTTTTGGGGGTTCTGGAGAAAGAGCTCAAGGCCAACTACGAGGAGTACTTGGACCTGAAACGTAATCACGTTGTCAGCTTTGACCTTCTCTTTGCCTTTTTCCAGCCGCGGGCCATCTTGTACACTCGCAACAACGGTCAAGACAACGCCGTCAGATGTTCTCGAACTAGATATGGTCAAGACGGGTTGAATGGTTCTGCCTTTTACATCACATGCGAATACGTAGACTGGGATGGTGCTAAATACGGATTCGGCGATCTCATCCTGAAGATTCCAAGCTTCGCAGGTACAGTCCCAGTGACTCGATTGCCGGTGTTTCCCCTTGATCTACATCGAACGGCGGACCAGGTGAAGCAAGTCCTAGAGATGCGAGGAAAGCTCTTCGAAGCTCTGGCCGGGGCCTATTACAAGGCATACAATGGGGTCGCATGGCGGCACTTGCCTGACTATAGCAAGGACCGACGAAATGTAAAGGGGCGCGTCGTCATCGACACTGCTTCGTGGAATCGTTTCAATCCTAATCACGCCGTCTTCATCAGATCCTTTCCGCAATCCGAGCTAACAGAAAAAGTCCACACCACCAAGTTCCCTCAAGACTCACTTGATCACTCCGACAGCGAATACAGCTGGGACTCGGATGAAGACTCCAATGTGCAGGACTTCAACGATGGTATGCCATACAACGGGGCTTTTCCGGACGAAGCTGCCTTTGGCGATTCTCCGTTCGCCATCGCACGACGCCCGCTTAGTTCTGAGCAGCTCCTCCTTTGCACCCCCATGGTGCGAGGCTACTCGCTGAGCACGAAGACGTGGTTCAACTTCTTCGTCAACTCCGTCCGTGAGATTGAATGGAACACCGCCGCCTTCTCAAGCCTAGTACTGCCGTCCAACAGCAAGGAGCTGATCCTCGGCTTCACCGAAACACAACGCAAGCTGAAGGACACGTTTGACGACGTGATCGAGGGAAAAGGGCGTGGAATCATCCTCCTGCTCTGCGGACCCCCAGGCGTAGGCAAGACCCTGACCGCAGAGTCCGTCGCAGAAGAGATGCGAGTCCCACTCTACAGCATGTCGGCCGGCGACCTCGGATTCACGCACGTGGAAGTCGAGCGGAACCTCACCGACATCATGGAAATGTGCGCCAAGTGGTCCGCGATCCTGCTGATCGACGAGGCCGACGTGTTCCTCGAGCAGCGCTCCCTGCACGAACTGGAGCGCAACAAGCTCGTCTCCATCTTCCTGCGCACCCTGGAGTACTACGAGGGGATAATGGTGCTCACAACTAACCGAGTTAATACGCTCGACCCGGCCTTCAGCAGCCGCATCCACGTGAGCCTCGAGTACGCGGACCTGACGACGGAGAGCCGCGCGACCATCTGGCAGAACTTCCTCAAGGGCATCGAGGGCAACGTCATCAGCGGGGCCGAGCTGCAGAAGCTGGCGCGTCTGGAGCTGAACGGGAGGCAGGTCAAGAATGTCGTCAAGATGGCGTCGCTGCTCGCGGGGAGGAAGGGTGAGAGTCTCTCGTTTGGGCACGTGAGAGTTGTCTTGGAGGTTACGCAGCACTTGCACAACAAGACGCAAGAGACTGATGCGCAGAGGAGTGCGCTGTATGGGTGAGAGGGTGAGAGGGCGAATGGTATTTGGCCCATTGAGCATGGAGTGGATGATCTAGGAGCCTGGGAGTAAGATGGGTTCGACGCATAATGTCTCCGAAGCTAAGGACAGTACACGCACGTCCCGGCGGCTATCGAATTCAGCATTGGATGCGCCTCTCGATCGCCCGTAACGCGTGTGAAGCATCGATCGAGCTCACAACGTTGATTGTCATTTCCGTCCTGGGCCCTGGTACTGATATAGTAGCAAAATTGGGCCCGCGCACGCGTGTCAAAGCTTGGAGACATGAAGACAATCTCATTGGCGATGAAGCAAGTAACCAGTCACGATGATATCCACGCAATACATGGTAGGTAAACCGGGGAGGTCTTTTCTCGAATTGACACATAAGTAGCCACGTAGCACGGCATTGCGTACTACTAAAGAAATTCCATAGCATGCACAACCAAGGAGGGGAAATCTCGCTGCCACCGAGTAATGGCTCGGGACATGCTATGTAAGAACGTTTTCCCACGAATAGAAGGTGTAGAGAGAGTTTCACCGACCGTGTCGCGGTTTCCCAGCGAACTTACTGTACATTCCCTTGCTTTGTTTCCCGGAGAGCGAAATGTTTATTCTTCGCGAGGTCGTCATGCCGGTTGGTCCATCTCCGTAACCATATCTCAAGAAATCAGCCAAGACGATCGACCAGAGCCCTCGCGTGTTCTTGTTACTACGTGCCCGTGGCCTCATGTTCACTCACCATGGACGAGTATCGCGGTAGTATTGGCTGCAAAAGATGGAGGTTACAGCGACCGCAAGGTGGAGAGGAATGTCCGCTTTGATCGGTGAAGCTATGTGTGTATCAATGCGAGACGCTGAATCTCAATGGCAGTGCTGGAAAGTAGGTGTTCGTCGACTTAGCTGATCGCAGCCTCCCTCAATGTGTTTGTAGCCAGTTCTCAAGAGCTTCTGTCGTGGAGAGGCTCACGAGGATGTGGTCTCCGCGGACAGAGCAGCCAGATCTCATGCCCTCGTATGTTTTGTGTTTGTGGTGAACGTGACAGCTATGCCTGCTCATCCATAACCGTGTCCACCACCCCAGAGACTGCAGCCTCGGTGTCGCCCAGCACAGTCTTCTGCTTGACATCTTCAGGATTGAAAGCGTACCTGGACATGCGCGCCATCTTCTCCTCGGGGCTAAACTCGTTGTCGGAATACACGAGCCTCGTCGCCTTGTCCTTGTCCTTCTGCTTCTTCTGCTTCTCCATTTGAGTGGACTCGGCGAGTCGGTCCTCCGCTTCGTGGGTCGGATCAGCTTGGGTCTGAGCACCTGTGACGCTAGCAATGAGGTCATCCACCGCTTCCGCGGTGACGGATGGCTGCTGTTCGGATGATTGTGCTTGACTTGCCGGTTGAGGTTCTGTTGCGCCAGGTGCGCTGTCTTGCGATCTTCGTCGCGGGTCCGGGTGATTTGCGAAGCCTGCGTTTGGCGTAGGGAGAACGTGGCCGTGATGGAACTGTTGCATCTGGAATGCGTTGACTGGGGGCGCAGCAAATGAGGGTCGTTGCGGCAGGCCTGGCGCAGGAGGCAGGCTTGGCGGTCGAGCTACGGAGCCGTTCTGTGGGGAGCTGGCTTGGGCACGATTCGGTTGGAATGGCATCGATGGCGGTGAGCCTGGCCCAAATTGCTGTGGTGGTGGAAAGGGAATTCCTCCAGGTTGAGGGAACTGAGGGAATTGCTGCACCGACGGTGAAAATGGCTGCATATGAGGCGGGAAACCAGGCGGTGCTGATCCGAATGGCGCTTGTGACTGGCCGTAGCCAGATCCTGGAGGTGGCACTCCGTATGGCTGGCCGAACTGTTGTGGGAATGCGGCGGGAGGAGGACTTCCGTGCGAGGGATATTGTAATGGCTGTTGGCCAAACGCTTGAGGACCAGATTGCTGTTGCTGTTGGCATATCCATTAGCATGTTAGCGTCTGTGAGATCAGATGATACTCACATATGGTACGGGACTATGCGCGTTGACCCCCGGGCTCTGGGCACCGGCCGGACCTGCACCAGCTCCAACAGGAGTCGCATTTCCACTGCTGGTCGTAGCTGTTTCGCCCGCTGCTTTCTTGGCCTTGAAAGCCGCCAATCTCGCCTTCAGATCATCCGCCGATTCTACCTTGGGCTTCTTTGGCTGTCCGCCCGCACCACTCCCGCCAGGTCCCGGATTACCAGTAGACGCTCTGCGATCCGCCTCAGCCTCGTAGAACTGTTGCAAGACTCGTTGGTTATGTTGTTGGATGATGTCTTCAGGGATACCCTCCATGCCGAAGATTTCGACGTTAAGATCTGAGCGATTCGGTAGGGCATTTTCGACAGCCGTGAGCGTCTCCTTGTGTACTTGATTAAGGTGGACAGACAAGCCTAGACTCGATTAGCGGCGCCTGGACTTTTGGAGAAGGACTGCGTACCGCCCGCAGTATTCAGTCTCCTGTTGCATCGATCGCACTTGAAGTGCTTAGCTTTCTGGTGCGAGATGAGGATCTTGAGGTCGTCAAAGTCGCGCTCACAGTAGTAACACCACGGTCGCGCCAAGATCTCTTCCGCGTCCGGGTGGCCACGCTTCTTCTTTGTCATTCTTAACGCCGGCGAGTTTGGGTTATGATTAATGAGGGTCAAGCGGAGACTCCTTGACGATGTTGATTCGAAGGCGAGGTCAGTGCAGTACATCGATGTTGATTGCTAGGACGAAGGTTGTGTCCTTTTCTACAAGCAAAGTACAAGGACACCCTAAGTAATTTCGAAGATCAAGAGCGGTGGAGTATGGCGGTTTCCCGGCATATACAATATGATATATAGTCGTCGTTCACTCGTGGTCCATTGCTATACGTGCTTTCGTTTACCATGTATGCCTGCCTCTCCTTTGGCCGAACTTGCTCGCCTCCTTCTTCGTCACCGGTCTCAGAAGTCTGTATCGCGCATCCCACATCGGCTCCCTGATACACTCCTCCAATTCAGTATCCTCCGTGGGGATATCCTTCTCCCAATCCATGCCCTCCTCCACAGCCTGCTTGACGGCCGCCTTCGCGAGATGCACACTGTTCTCTCTCACGTTCATCACATCCGGCAACAGCCCTGCCATCGGATCTTCGAGGACCAGGGCCTACGCCGCCAATGCCTTGGTAGCCGCCACGAGCATCTTGTCGGTCATGAGTCATGAGCGAGAGAGTATGGTGCCCAGGCAAACCGCGGGAGAGATGTTGAAACTCTGTGTTGTGTGTCTTACAGAATTATCTCTATATCGAGGACTGGAGTCTCTTTATAGACAGAGCAATAAAGAGCTCCAGTATCAGCGCATTATGCACCGCTTCCGTACGGTGTACAGCTTCCGGTGAGGTGTGTAGAGCCCTTTGTTCCACAAGAGACAGTGCTGTTGTTGCATTCAGCGACTTCGTATTTGGTGCCATTGTACTCGATGGGCGGGAATGGTGAACCGGTGGCAATGAGTGCTCTGCCCTCATTGCCGATGTCCAGGGGCTGGGCCTCGTGGAGACGGGTGGGATTGCTCAAAGGAAAGATAACTGGGCGGTCGACGTGGCTTGCCATATCTTCGACGACTTCTTCTGTGGATGCTCCTGGTTTAGTGGAGGTGCCGAAGAGGACATGTGGCTTCACTTCTTTGACAATGTCGTAGAGGTTTTCGTGCGGTTTGTCGCCCAACTCCTCGTTGTCGCGTGCGTACGGTATTTGTGCCGTGGTGAACTGGTCCTTCTTTGACTTGAGGAGCAAACCGGGCTTGTCAACGCATCTAAGCATAAGAGTCAGCCGCTGGTTCGGTAAAGCTCCGCGAGGGAGAGTCATGCCATATCTGTTTATGAGCATCGTCGAGTGACTTATTCGATTTGATAGCAATGGCTTGTGCGATCTGAACAGCGATCCCAGTGCCCCGGATCCGGCGCCAAAACATAGTACTCGAAGGCCTTTCATGGGAGTCCTGATGATGTGTAAACCTGCCATGAGTGCTGCCAGTGTCACGCAACCGGTACCTTGGACGCCATCGTTGAACATTGGCACTTTGTCGCGATACTGGTCAATGATCCGGCGGGCATTCGAGAGGCCAAAATCCTCCTTCAACGGCGTCAGCGAGCGGAAAAGCAAGGTCCCAATGAACAAGAATGGACTTACAAAATGCAGGAGTGCCCTTGGGTAGTCTTTCCGCGTTGAAGTAATGTACTTCTCGATGAAATCGTCGTAACGTCTGCCGCACACACGAGGGTGGCGATTTCCGAGATACAGATCATCCTCCAGCAGCTCCGTGTTCTGCGTTCTCTTTCAGTTTGGACGGCGTTACGGTGATCCTAAGTTACACGCACATGGGTGCCGCAGTCAATAATGACTGGGAGACTCCGATAAGGATGCACACCAGCGCACAAAGTGTATATGACAAGCCTGGCAACTAAAATCAAGATGCCGCCAACACCTTGATCTCCAACACCAAGGATCTGTTGTAGATCAGTACCCAGGGCGCACTTTGTGCAGACTCTATACTGACCTGTTCGCCGTCGCTGACCACGATCAGATCAATCTCGTCCGCTTCACCCCACTTTTGCAATGCTTGGTCAATACCTTCTGGATTGTTGATGTCCAAAAAGCAGCCAGAAGGCTTCCGGAAGATCCGTGAATAGTTTTGAACGTCTTCTGATTCGGTGGGCGTATATATGATGCCGAACATCTCCTTCAGATGTTCTTGCAAGAGCTGGATCTTCCTTTGCTACATCTGAGTGGCTACCCCATTCTGACACGTTGCGAATGACGTACACGATAGTATAAGACCTCGTTGTGATCCTTCAAGCTAGTCATGAAGGTGTTTTTTGCCAGGTTATCATTACAAGTGCTATACTGCTCGTATGCGCGTCTGGCCTGGACGTCGAGGGAATGTACCGCGCTCAGCAATAGGCCATTGAGACCGAAACTCTCTCGCTCGCGTTTCGTGAATGCGGAACCCTTGTTGAATTAGGGTGTCTGAAGAACGGCGGTACCCTGACTCTTGTTAATGTCTCTGTTTCATGGCTCGTGGCGTGAGCTCTCACGGAGATTGCACAGTCGCGGGCCCGGAGGTCGCGAGAGGTAGGTGACTGAACTTTTGGGTGCGGCTCATCGTTGGAGTCTTCTGCTTTGGTCATGATGACGGAAGATATCTTTTGAGTTGAGTTGCTATTGCTGGGATGTGGAAGTAGGCATGGGCCCTCTAAGGGGTTGAATGTTACAGACAACTTAGCACATATCGTGGGAGGTTGCGCAATAACGAGCACTTGACACGTGATGATTACGACGATATTCAGGCAGTCAGCGTGGTACAGTAGCAGTTGTGGTACAGTTGCATCAAGAACGAAGCTATGTATAACACAGATGACGTTGTAATCCGTTCGCGTACCGATCGCACCCAGCTGCTGCCGCATCCTTTGCCGCAGTAGCAAGACCGACCAGATAACCAGACCAATTTCATCTATGAATGTAGGCACACTAGGAGTCACAAAGTCCATCGAAGCTTATCCGTAGAGAAGAGGCGGACGATGTGAACTATGAAGGTCCAGAACATATGTCCTATCTTGCAACGCGAATCTCCCATCGACCAAGCGAGCTTGACCGAGGGAGCTACAGTACAGGCTCACGACAAGCTACAGCTCAAGACGAGGAGAGACAAGCCGCGCCTCCGGATGGAGGGCTCAAGAGTGGTTCCTGCTGGGGAGCAGGAGAGCAGCTGAGGTCGTAGTGTTTGCGGTATCGTCACATTATGATTGATTCGAAGCCTAGCCTGCAGAATACCTTCGTGCGAATATCGGCACGCAATGAAGGGGGAAGCGGGCATCAAGATAGACATCCGTTGGTGGACTAGTAGTCTGTACAACTGCCATGTTGGCAGACTCTGTTTCGAGATTCCTTGTCGAAGAGTTTGAAGGATTCAAAGACAGTTTCGCAGTGCAAATATGAGCAGAGTGGCATATTCTGGCGCTAGTCCCTTCCTGTCAATACTCGGACAACCCCCACTACCCAGGTACACTGTAGGCATCGTGTGTGACAGGTTCAGCGCCTCGCTTGCTCATGTGCCTAGCCTCCATCATGACTGTGTATTGTCATTGTAACCCATGAGAAATACGTGATTGGCAGTCCCTTTCCTCGATGTCGAAACAGGCACATGTTTGGCCAGTGACCATCACGGAGCCAGACGGAGATGACGCGGATTCGACCGAATGACGCTTCACGCCACTATCGGTCCTCGCTTTACCTTCTTGTGTTGCTCATATTGAGCTCAGAATTCCTCTTCATCGCATCCATAAATAGAGGCCATGCGGAGAATCTTCCTCTAGCTGGCCCTTGATGATATGAACTGCCACTCTGGTGAAGCCCGAGTTCTTGACAAGCAGGAGGTTAACCTGTGCACTCAAGCTTTCCACTCTAGCCGGGGCTAGGACCAGGAAAGCAAAGCACGGACATCTGTCAACGGCAAGCTGTAGTGGGGAACCATCAGATCAGGCTCTTCTACTGCCGAATCCGTACCTTACCAAAGAAACTCGATGTATATACATGACCGGCCGTTTGCAGATATCAGATGCTCGTAGCAGGAAGACGGCATTGCATAGTCTGAGGAAACACAAACTCCTCCTTCATTTAGCGAACTTCTTCGACCAAAGGGGCCGCTCACAATGACAATTAATCCGGACGCTGTTCGGCCACGGGCAGGTACGGAGCCTGAATTGAGACTAGCCTCGGCTTTCGCTTCCTGCCCGTCCAATGGACCTCGCCCGATTGAACCCCACGATAACGATAACCATCATAGCATGCAGGTCGTGGTCATCATCATCATTCTCATAAACCACTCGGATCTAGCACCATCACTATATTCCCCTGTCCTGTCCTGTCCTGTCCTGTCATGTCCTGTCCTCATCTGTATACCTCACTACTACTAGCCATCCAACATTCATTCGTCCATCCATTACCTCCCCTTCCCGTCCCTTCCATCAGTGTCATCTCTGCGACTCACCTTGTTACCCTTCGATGAAGCACACTTCTCTCTTTTTCCTACGGTTTGTCTGATTCAGATGATCCTCTCTTCCAAGTTGACTTTTCCAGTACTCGTACTTGCAGTGACTGTCTGAGATGTGCGGTATTAGCGTCATCGTAGCTTTGCATGGCCAGCACAATCATCTTGTCAACCTGCCGAACGGACATCCTCCCAATGGCGTCAACGGCGTCAACGGTGTCAACGGCGTCCACGCACAACATGACAAGCAAGCTGCAAAGCTGGCCAAGGAGCTAGACGATAGTCTCGACATCATCTCTCATCGTGGCCCCGATTCTCGCGGCCAGTGGATCAGCGATGATAAACGCGTTGGTCCTCGCCCGATGACTATATAGACACATGTGCTCTCGCTTTGTATGAACTAACCTTGTATCCAGCACTGGGACATTGCCGCCTTGCCATCCAAGATCTGAGCCCGGACGGTTGTCAACCGATCCACGACACCGACAACACCGTTCATGCCGTCGTCAACGGCGAGATCTACGACTTTGAACGAATCCGAGAGGACCTCGTTCGTGAGATTGGCTACAGTTTCAAGAGTCACAGTGATTCCGAAGTGGTCGTCGCCTTGTACAAACGCTACGGAATCTCGTTTCTGCGATATCTGCGCGGGGAATTCTCAGTCTGCCTATATGATGAAAAGACCGAGTTCTTCATCGCGGCAAGGGATCGGTATGGTATCAAACCGTTGTTCTGGACAGTTGTTGACGGAAGGCTTTTGCTCGCCGCCGAGGCCAAAGCCTTTCTGCCTCTTGGATGGAAGCCTGAATGGGATGTTAGAAGCTTACTGGACGGGGGCTGGAATCACGACCAAAGGACCATATTCTCGAATGTGCACAAGGTGAGCTGAGCAGGTTGACGCCTATATCATTGAATAAAGTTGACGCATGAAAAGGTTCGTCCTGGCCATTATCTCACATGTACGTCCTTCGGGCATATCGAACAAAGAGAGTACTGGGACATTGACTACCCGGACAAGGTGAGCGTCAAGCTAGACGAGTATCGATGCTGTGCCAATGTCTACAGCGTGTCTTAGAGTCCCGTTCCGAGGAAGAGATGATTGAAGGAGTCCGCTCAAGAATGCTTGACTCCATCCGTTTGCGATTAAGAGCTGATGTTCCAGTGGGAGTGTATCTCAGTGGTGGCATTGATTCGTCGGTCGTCGCCGGCATGGTAACTCACTTAGTCAGAGAGCAAGGCGCAAAGATGGGCAACGCCAATGCAACCGATCGCATTACTTGTTTCAGTATAGCATTTGACGAGGAGAGCGGCTATGACGAGTCTGGTGAGCTTCACACTAGCTGCCATTGTTGGTAGAACTGCTAATTCCCTCAGCTATTGCGAACCGGACAGCGGACCACCTCAACATCAGATTCCTGAAGAAGCTTATGAACGAAGAAGAACTTGCCCACCGTTTCGAAGAGGCGACTTGGCACTGTGAACACCACAATCCAGATCTAAACTTCGTGGGCAAGTACGCTCTGTCAGAAGTTCCGTACGAGCATGGATACAAAGTCGTCCTCACTGGCGAAGGCGCCGACGAATGTTTCGGCGGCTACCCATTCTATCTGCCCGATTTTCTGCGCGAAGCCGACCACTCCTGGCCCCAGACCGCACTCTCAGAACAAGCTCGCGAAGTACAATGTCGTAAAGCTGAAGAGGAGGCAGCGACCTATTACCGCTCCGTCGGCGCCGATGCTAGCAATCGCGAGGCTTCCCTGGGGAGCCGTCAGCTCAACAACATCACGACCGTAGCCTCAATGGCTGCATTTCAGTTCAATCTCTTCGCGTCGTGGACTTCATGCTACGGTGTTTGTGACCCTCGAGTTACCATCGCTAACAGCACAGACGGCCGCGTACGCGACCTCATCACAGACAAGTGGCACCCCCTGCACTCGGCAGAGTACGTATGGTCGAAAGGACATCTTGCCAACATCTTCCTTTCGTGCCTTGGCGACCGCACCGAGATGGCGCACAGCGTCGAGGCGCGCACTCCCTTCCTCGACCACGTGTTTACCGAGTACGTCAACAACCTCCCGCCCTCGCTCAAGATCAGGTACGAGCCCGGTGAGGACCGCTTCAAGGAGAAATGGGTCCTTCGCGAAGCCGGCAAGCCCTTCATCACCAACGAGCTGTACGAGCGCAAGAAACACCCTTACTCGGCACCGACGACGTGGCCGCCTGGGGGCCCGCTGCACAAGCTCATGCAGGAGCTTGTCACGAGAGAGAATGTGGAGCAGCTTGGCTTTGTGGATTGGCAGAGGACGGTTGG
>Ga0115846_100531_pt1 | contig 19723 bp, 14 predicted proteins | sample InSIn5gowninarea_2_FD_83860 | JGI IMG/M metagenome (GOLD analysis project Ga0115846, IMG submission 83860)
CAAAGCCTAAACATGAACGACCTCACGATCTTTTCACTTCCAAATTGGAACAAAAACTTGCCCTGGAAGCGCAGATTGATGCCGAGTTCCCACCACGAGTGATAACTCAGATCTACAACTATCTCTCCCTCGGTTACCCATCGATCGCCCGACCATTTGACGAAGAACTGTCCAAAATCTCACGAATACCAATCATCGAGCTGCGTAGGCACGATCGCAGCGGCACCGGAACACTGAAAGGCCATGTTGGTACACCTGAAGGAGAGGGAGATCACACGGAGGATGATGACGGTAGGGTTCGGGGCTGTAGGAGGTGGGAAGCGTTGAGGTTGTATGTTAGGGAGTGGGCGAAGCAGAGTCCCAATTTTGCTGCTGAGCGTGCGGTGCCGTATGCTACGATGGGGACGGGGATGTGGGGGAATAATGCACCTGTGAGGAAGGGAAGCTGGGGCCATTAAAATAATCTCATAAGCATTAGAGAATATTCAAGTAGGCGGATCATGCTCATCAACGGAGGAGCTTTGTCTACTCCATACCCAAGTACTGTACACTTCTTCTTGTTGCTATAGTAGTGTTGTACAATAGAACACGTTAGCGTAAGACAAATCTGCACGCCATCTTAGCCTAATTGATCGTCCTCTCTGGGTATGGTTAGTATGATTTCCGTCGAAGTACTGTAGTTGGTTGGCCTGTAAGTATATATTTCATAGGTAGGTAGGTAGGCAGGTAGGTAGGTAGGTCTCACAACGACTTCGCACTACTCAGGCCCGGTATTGTTAGTTTGTGAACGCGACACGATCCTAGGTAAATAGCGTGCTTAGAGAGCACTGATTAAACACGAGCGAAAGCAGGGGTTGACTAAGTACTGTATGTATATACTGCTTCTGTATTTCACGGGCTTTTTCATCATCTGGAGGTTTTCCCGAAACATGTCATGGAAAACAGAATGCGTTCCGGATTCAATTTAAATAAAAACCACAGCCATCCCCTCCAGGACCACGTTTCCCATCATCAAGTACCCGCAAATACTGTACGTCTTACCCTTGCTACATACATACATACATGTATATATATCTCAGAAACACCAACGCTGATCTAAAAAAAAAAAATCAAAGGAAACAACCAAATAAAAACAACCCTAACCAAACTCGCGTCTAGATCCTCCCAATGACGCCCCACCCCAAAACCCCAAACTCCTCATGCCGTACACTAATCATCCGGCCCACGACCCCATCCCCGCCAACACCAAGATCAAACCTCCGCCCAGGTACTTCAGTGCGCAAATTGCCTGATAAATCCAGGTTGAAGGAATGCATCACCGGGTTTATATTCTCTTCCTCCCCACCACTGATGCAGTCAGAGTGTAGTAGGGGCTGACTGCCTAAGCGATGGATCTGGATTCTCAGCGCTGCTTTGGGGTTGGTGCAGGGTGGGAGATGGGAGTGGAGGGATTGCCATTCTGTTGTTGTGACTGAAGAGGAAAGGCGGTTTGAGAGGCGGAGACGGCCGGCGAGGAGGGGCTGGCGTTGATGAGGGTGGATGATTGCTATCAGGTCGGAGGATTCGGGCGCGGGAGGGGCGTTGGAGGTGCTGCTGTCACAGCACATTTTGGGCGGTTGGTAGGGGCAGCAAAGATGGTGTGAGTGAATCCGATTGATGGAGGGTTGGGGGGTTGAGAGGTGGAGGTGGAGGTGGAGGTGGAGGTGGATAGTTGTCCGTGAATGTGTTTGTTCTGGTTTGGAGGTAACGGTGTTTTGGTGTGAACGTGCTTGCTTGTTTGCTTGCTTGGTTGACTGCTTGAGATGGGAAGTGAATTGCGCTGCAAATTATGCGAGGGTAGGCTAAAAGTGTCGAACTACTATTATCGGACTTGTTTTGTTAAGAGAACTTTGAAAAGATAAACAACGAGCGCTTGGTATAGTGATACTTTGGTTCGGTACGCAAGAACAAACAAGTCACTGTTAGGTTGGGCTCACTTCTTTATACTCGTACATGTATGCTGGCATTGTCCTCAAAAACACCTACTCCACTATTCAAGCACGAAACACGGTGTCGGTGTTGTGCATCGCAATCTCCCGCTCTGCGCAACTCATCAACGACAGCAAATGTCATTGTGGCTATATGTTACATTTCGATGCTGCTTATGAGGGTGAGCAAGTTGTGGTTATGCGAAATGGATGAGAGTGAGCACATATTTCGCTTGGAGGGGAAGGGAAGTGAGCAAGTTAGGGAAATTGGATCTCGGCGTGGGTACTTTTGTCCGGCAATATAAGGAATAATGTTAGGGCGAGAATGGCAGGTGTACCGACAACTACTTCACTCAAGGATCATGTTGTGTTGATGTTATCACATTGATTATGATTCTGCAAATTGCATTGCTTCTTGTTTCCATGATGGTAGTATAGATTTGTGCGAAGTGATAAGTGGTCGATAGGAATATGCATTGTGCCCCAAAGCAGAGATTTTGAAGACGCTGCTCGGCATGATGGTACAAGGGGTGTGATAGAGGAATTATTGTTTATGTTCATTCTGCTTCTCAGTGAGAGTGATAAGACATCCTCCAAGACCAGCCTGACGGAGTGACCTTGAAACAGCCGTTCGTGCCCTATCAATCTCACCTCGTTAGGTGCTCATCTGCGGGATCATCTTATACTCCACAAACTCCTCGAATACATGCCGCATAGCCTCGATGGTGTCGACATGCCCATGCCAGCCGTGATGACGCGCCTTGTCCATGCTATCGCAGAATATATCAGCAACAAAACAACGATATCCACAGGTTCTAGTAGGCTTACCTCGTGGCCCACGACCACGACATGGTCAGTGAGAATTGTAATGCTGCAAACATCCCATCTCCGCTAGCGAACGGATCCATTTCGAGTTTGTGTTCTTGCTTCAGCTCTTCCCAGGCATGACGGACGTCTTCTTGTTTTGCCCATTCCACGAGATTGAAGGTTGAGCGGCAGAGACCTTTTGGGCCATAGCTATTGCAATTGTCAGCACTGAGGATACCGAGCTGATTGCGTCCGAGATGACATGAACTTACCCTCTCGGTCTCAATGGCATCTCTACAACTTCATACTTGCCCGCGTCCTCCTCTACTGGCGGCTTCCACTCCATTCCGCCAAACCACTTAGCCACGATCGGCCAAGCCTTGAGCCAGGTAAATTCGCAATCGTCAACGATATTGAAGCGTTGCCCCTTGGTCCCTTCATCTAGAACAAGCCATTCATGGAATAGCGAATTCAACACGGCAGAGGACATGGGCATTATCTTTTCCCATGCCGGTGTATCACCCGGAAAGGCTAAAGGACGACCTAGCTTCCGTTGCACTGACGCATATACTGCCAGTGGGTAGAAAGTCGTCATATCAGATGCTTTGACTGCGCCTAGGATCCTGTAGGTAGAAGAACAAGAGTGTTAGCAAATGACCAGAGATCTAGGAGACGCAAGCCAGCTTCGAAGAAAGGTCACCAAACGTGTGGTTGCACCAGCATTTTCCTTTTTCTACCGACTACCGGACACATCGATGTGACTTACCAAGACGGCATAGTGACATTGTACGACGTCGCCGGGTGCGACTTGCAATAAGCCGTCAGAATGTCCTCCTGGACGTAGTAGAAGTTAGGTAGGCCGAGCTCAACGCGCGGATCACTCTCTTCGCACGGCACGTTGACAGGTCCATGATGGACACCATAGTTCTTCAGACCTGTCTGAAGGAGGATTCGCTTGGGCGTGATCGACACTTGGTCAAGTGCTGAGAGGAAATTCTGGAGAAGACGGCCTAAGGAGGTTGGAAGTTCAGCGCTCTGCTGATGATTGTACAGGGACTGCAATGAAGGAGCTGCATGTGATGGGGACACTGTCACTCACCATTGATTTCGGCAAGCTTTTTCGCGTATTCGAGGTTCGCAGAGCTGTACTTTCTCTCTCCTGCGCTCAGCTGTACGTATCCGAAGAAGAAAACGACGTCCCTTTATCCCTGTCCAGATTAGTGTGCTGAAGCAACCAGAATCCTCGAGAAAATTGTTTCTTCTTACGCTGTGACTCCTCGCTCCCTCAACGTTGTCGCAATCTCGCTCGGCTCGTGCAGCAGGTCTACGGGGACGTGTTCAACATTCGAAGCCTCATCGGTGAGTTGTGGCGATCTCCTCGACAATGCGTAGACTTTCTTCCACCTTTGCGGATTCTGGTTCAGTATGTCGATCATGGATTGGCCGGACATTCCACTGGCACCCACAACGATCGCTGTAAGACTTGAGGCCCGGTCACTGGAAGGGATGACTGGGAGGCCATGGTAGATCTCTTTGGCATAGACGGATGTGGTGCTGTTGTCTTCCATTTGAAGGGCCGTTTCATGAATTCTACTGGTAGTGTCGTACTCATGGTTGCAAATATGTAGTCAACGAGACAGCCCGACCTGGGGGGTGGTGCGGAGACGCCATCAACAATGTTTCTCCAATTTGTAGGTAATTGTTATTTTCCACAAACGAAACTGCCGAGGACGATCGTTGGATGAGAGCGATTAGTAAGGTGAACGGATTTAGCAAACATAATGTCTTGGTGTCGATTCATTGCTTTACGATTTCGTAATTCTGATGAAGAGACCTTGTCAACAGCGCATTGTACATTACCACGACCGTTACATTAACGGTTTCGCCCGGAGGTCGCGAAACGTTAAGCTAACCAATCAAAAATAGGAACATAAGTTTTCTGATGGCTATTATTAATGCCTTAGTCAGCTAGAGTAATTCCGCTGCCCCACCTGTATATCTAAGATCCAGTATGTATTTCCACGCAGTCCTCAGTACCACCATATCAATGGCATAATGAAGACCTCCCCCTATAGTCTCGCTATTTCTTGCCAAATCAATACCTAGGTATATTGTACGGTTAAGAATTCGTTTCTACTGCATCTCGTACCTGCTTGTGGACTGAAATGGCGGACCTTCCAGCCGCTGATACAGTGACGTCAAGTTGTCGTTTTACCCAAAATGTTTAGCATAAATAAAAGTACGGGACAAAGGTAGAATCACCTATTCCCAAAACGTGGAAACACTTTCTACAGAACCTGCATTTCAGATACGCTTATTGAAAACCGATGTCCGGTCGTGACGTTCTGGTCACGATTCGGGAACGAAACAGAGGTCGAAAACCAGGCGCAGCATTCACACATCACCATTACGAGCCAACAGGCTTTCCCGAAGACGAATTGCTGCTTAGTCGTGGCAGGCTGTTCATACAGTACACACAAGAAGGAGAAAAGATATATATCATCGTCTCGATCCACACTCCTTATAATTAGTCAATTCATTGAATTCTATCGTTACAATCTCGTTGACGTTCTTGAGTTTTCTGCTCTCGACTCGTCTTCCTGCATTTGCCATCTCCCTAATCCCTCCACCTGGATCGTACTGTAGAAACTATCACGTCCTGCAGAGTTATCTATCTCCAATCGAGACTTCGTGACTGTAGTGAGAACCCACGTCCCCAACCACGCCTTTCTTCTTCCTCGACCGGTCTCGCACCAAACCATCATCCACCACGTCCACACAGGCTTCATTTCAAAATTTTTAACGTTCTTTGCAGTCAAGACAATTATCTATCAAGAGGCCGCTGTTATCCAGCGCTGCTACATTGAAGCGTGTCATAGCCGCGTTGTGCACCTGCAGTCCGGTGGACAAGACGAGGAATGCTAACTTTGAGATAGGGCGAATAGATGGTGCGCAAAGACTTCAACAAGGTTGCGTGGATTAGCGGTCGTAAAAAATGCGGTGTAGAGTGCTGCTGAACGATTTTCGGGTGAATGGATTGATCGATTCGTGAAGCAATGCTGTATGTCGCTGATCAAGTAAGACTGGTCGTTGTTGCTGCACGGGCATGGCGGTACTTTGTCTGTAGAGCAGAGACGTCTTTGCGTTCGCTGTGCCGATGTGAATAACACTGAACATGCTCTTGGTCCGAGGCAAGTATCCAACCAACACACCACCGCTACGACACCACAGTCCGACAAAATCCACCACAAATCTCACCTCAACAACACCTACCTCCAACCCGCCAAAAACCCTCACTCACTAAATCACTCTTCCTTCCCATCCTTCCCCTCAAAGCTCCACCCATTAAGATACCCCGTGCCCGCAGTCAAATAAGTCGCAAACCCACACCACGCAAAATACGGCGCAATACACCACCCAGCCGTCTTATCAACCCCCCACCAAACACCCCCCAACCAACCCACCAACCCCGTCAAAACCCCCACCACCCCCAACGCCTCCACCGGCCTCCCCAGTCCAAAAAACAACGGCATAAACATCTGATTAACAGCCAATTGCACAGTATACAGCGTCGCGCCACGCCGTGTATCTTCAACCACACGTGGATTTAAGCTCGCCATTCCAGTGGTCCAAGCGCGGTGCGCGGCATAGCCCATTAGCGCGTAGAGCGCTGTCCATACGGGTGCGAAGATCCATGGTGGGGGGCGGAGGGGGGGTTGTTTCAGGGATGCGTATTTTGATTTTACGGTATCATTCTTCGAAAAGGTGTGACGGTCTGAGTTTGGGGCATCGGTGGTGGATTTTGGTGTGTTGCGCCCGGGTTGGGAGAGGAGGCCTTGGGCTAGACCGAGGCCTACGGGGAGGAGGATTGAGATTGCAGGGTTGGCGAATACGGATGCTGGGAGCGTTAGGGAGGGGATGTAGGACATCTTGTATGGTGCTGGTGCTTTGTCACGGTGGGTGAGAAGGTGGTCTCTAGATAGGTGGGTTGTGCAGGCTTTCGTTTGGAGTAATATTGTTCTTTGGCCGCAACTTGGACGTCATGTGCCGAGATTACCCGCGCCTCAGCTGACAGAGTTATAGAGTGTCGTGATTTACGAGGTGACTTTAGGCAATAAAATTGAAGTTATGGCATGACACTGGATACACTAACGCTATGTACGTCCCTGCCTCACAGTTGTACAAAACGTTATGCTAGACTTGACAATGATTAGAGTGCAGGTGCGGATCTTGAAGCTCGAAGCATATGCAAGCGTTAAGCAGTTATATTGAATAAAGGTGAACATGGCGTATGCATGGAATCTTTGGACACTCTATATATGAGCAAGCATCTCAAACCATTTGTAACGCCATTCATTATGCATCGTGCTATCCCTCCTTATCACGAATATGCAGAGGAGAGTCGTAAAGCTGTAACCAATGTGTAAAAACTGACCCCTTCCAGCCATGTCATATCAGCTCGCTCAACCCCGATAGCGAATCCATCATATCAACCGCTGGCCCACAAGCAAAGTAGCGCAAGTCCCTCCGGCAAGAAAATGTATGAATTGTAAACTCGTAAAGACAAAAAGTCAACATAGCACAAATACAATGGGTATCAGTAGCAATATGCAATCGACTGAGAACAAAGATGCGAGTAAAGGCAGAAATCGAGAAATCATGCATCCTCCTCAGCTAGCTTGCCTGAAGCAGCCTGAGTTTTGTTGTAGATGATAAGGTTAATTTCGTTCATGATAAGCTACCGCCAACGTTGACAACCGCCGGCATGGTATGGTAGTGGTGTAAGACAGGTGGTTGGTGTATATGTGTTTGGGCAGGCAGATCGTGATCGGACTGCCAGTGCTGATCCCTTAGAGCACTCAACCAGTTGTTGCCAAATCTGAGCCGAAGCTGTTCGACTTTATTCTTGTAATCGTCGTCCAAAATTCCGTCGGGCAGTCGTGGAGCCTCGTATTGGGGCAAGACTGTTTCAGGTGATGCAGACATCAGTATAGCATCTGTTTCGGATACTTGCTTCTGCTCCGTAAGGGAAGTCGGAGCAATTATGGCAAATGATGGCGTGTCAGGTGTATCTTCGTTATCAACAACCGTGACTTGCAAGGTATCGCTTGTGGAGAAGTCGACTATTCTGCGTCGGGATCCTTTCTTGTGTCGTGCTGAGGTCGTCAAGTCATCTTGACGTTCAAGCGGAACAGTTAACGACTTTTTATCTGATCCATCAATCATGCATACCAAATCCTGCTGGTTTTGCTTGATGACTATAAATGCCTGTGTGCCTTCGTCAGCTCTTCTGGCTTCGGTGAAGGATGCTCGTGAGTGCTCAGGCTCGATCACTCGTTCAATCAATTGCTTTCGCTCAATATATGATGGGGATTGGTCGTCCACCACAATGTCCTCCACATAGCCGGGAGTCCTACGAAAATGATTCATGATCCTTATGCGATAGTCGGCAAAACTTCTGGTCAAGGGATTATGCTTAATCCACAGCCTTCGAAAATTCGGTAGTTGAGTTAATCGTGCAACTTCGTCAGGATCTGTTATGTCGTTGCCCTGTATGTGCAAATTTTCGAGCGACTTTAGATGCTCGATGCCTGCCAGAGACTGCAGACGATTTGACTTGAGCTTCAAGGTGGTCAATGAGTGGAGAGGATACTTCGCAAGCGATTGTAGAGAACTGATCAGGCAATTCGAAAGGTCTAATGACACAAGGCGTGCAAGTTTTGTGAGGCTGTCTGGTACTTCTACGAAACAGTTCGACGATAGATTAAATGATCTGAGTGTGGGCATCAGAGGCGTAAGGCTTCGTTCGGGTAGGTGAGTAAGTCCATTGTCTGAGAGCGACAAATAGACGAGTCTTTGCCACTTCGAAGAGGGAAGTACGTTTTGGTTCGTATTCATAGACGTACCATCGGTCCGGCTAGAACTTAGCAAATTGTCAGTCGAGCTTCCCGATCCAGACCGTTTGCCTTTCATTGAGTATGTGCGGCAATGACGGTAAGAACTCCCTGGCCGAGTTGGAATCGGTCGTCTTGGAGATGCTCCATCATGCCCCACTTCTCGCGTTGCTTTGCTTTTGGTCGGTGTAGTCTCCAATCCAAAATCCTCTGTGCGCGGTTGTGCCACAGGTGAAGTGCCTGGCGTCACGTTTCGTGGAGAGCCTGAGTCCAACTGTGACCGAGCGTAATCAGCTCTTGGAGTTGATGGTACCGACCAGGATGGTGTAGATGGTGCATCGTACAGCGAACGGTTCGACCTCCGTCTGCGTCGCTCTGCGTCATCCAACACAATGTTCGTGAGCAGGTCGATCGGGTCGTCCACTTTGCCACGCTTGATCGTTAGCAGACGCAATTGTTCCGCCAATCGATCCCAGCCATAGACATTTCGAAAATCAAGATCGATGATTTCTAACTGCTGTAGATTCTTGAATGCGAAGAGCGGAACAGCAGTGTCGAATGGAAACTGCTCATATCCCTTGATGAGAGGAGTCCGGTGGTCTGGTGTCAGACGAAGAGAGGGTAGTTTTGTAAAGGCTCCGTAAATGTACTTCAAGTCGTTCTCGAGTGCCACTTTAGCCTTCTCACTTTTCGAACTGTTCGACAGACCTATGTTTGACCATAGAGCGCTCATTCCGGACATGACGCTGCGCACACTGGACACTGAGTGTATTGAGTCGGCGTCGCTGCGGCCCTTTGACACTTGGTGTGTTTGCAGGAAAGAGATGTAATTTGCCGGAGAAGCGTCGTTGTGTATGCTCTCGATGCGTACATTCATGGGGCCGACATTCACATCTAGCTCCTCGATTCTCGAGAGGAGGTAGAATAGGTGATGAGGAGTCAAGGTTAGCTGTACAGATTTGACATTGTGTGATCGAAAGCCGAGGCTGGCCAAGGACAACGCTGCTGCGAGTGAACTGGTGGAAACCTGATTGGTGATACTCGGGTTGATAGGTGTAGCTGGCGATGGAGGACCCTGTGAGGAGTTCCGACGTTGGACACTCAATTGCAGACTGTTTGCCAAAGCTTTCTCGTGCTGCCGAATGAACTGTGCTACAGCCTAAAAACCTCGTTAGTCTGGCCGCAAACGGGAGATATCAAAATGATAGGACGAGCTCTCCAAGGAGTTGAACATACCCTTACGAATGGCTGACCCTCCTGGGATTGTAGAGATTCCATGTCTATTTGCTGAATGTGTTTCAAGTCGAGGTGAGACTTCTATCTGCGATTTTATCCCAGTGTGTCAAAGATTAAATGTGCTCAAGTCTGTTTCCCGTCCAATTCATAACATTCGTTTTACCTAGAACAATCGACACAACCGTGGCGCAGCCATGCCTGCCAGGTTACCGAAGACTACACCTTCGGAAGCGCAGATGTTTTCAATACCGCCTCCTATCTTTGCACTTGATATCCTCCAGGTAAATCTTCTGTTGCTTCAAGCAGTAATTAGGTACGAATCAGGTATCACCCGGCTTCAAACAGATCGTAATGCTGGATGGAGTTTAGAAGTGATCCTCCGAAGACAGAGAGGGGGAGAACGACGAGGCACGATCAATATCTCAGGAAGGACTGGCTTTTTGAAAAGGACAGGCAAGTGTAGAAACAACCACAACAATTTTGGTATACAAGTCAAGGATTTTGATGGTTTAGAGCTGATGGACGAAGCAAAGAAACAGTCTAGTCCCTCACATGCAAAGACGGCAATAGCAGTGGGGGTCACTGCTGCAAAAGAGAGGCAGGCGCAGGAAGAGCGTGTGGTTCGGAGGAGTGAAGAATTGTGGTGAGTGGTGGTAATCCCGATAGCGTCCATAAGCGCGCCTGCGAGTCAAGCCTGCAGTGTCCACAATGGAAGGCGACATGTGCTGCAGGTGATGTGGGATAGTAACATTGAAGTAATTTAAACGACAGATACGGATCTCACAGCCAATTCTCAACGGAGTCTGACCCATCTACCACCCACGGTATCAGTAATTACAATGGGGGCAATCTTGCTTTGCTCTGTAATCCTGACCACACACATTCGTCTTCTTTACCCATGTTTGGAACCATCCCACCATTTCAACCGCTAATCTTATGCCTGTTCAAGGGTCTGAGCTTGAGGCTCCAGCAGCTAGACGAATCACCAGCATCCATCTGGCCATGGATTGGCTTTCACTTGTGGTACAGCATTCTCGTCAAGTGAGGGTGATCATAGCCGGCCACAACAACTTACTCAGGCGACTGATCCAGTCACGAACCAATTCCACCACATAAACCTCGAATGTCGGTCCTGAATCCATGAAGCAGACAGACGCCATTCGTGATGTCGTCAGCAGATCTTTGCAAGAAGTTGTACGACCATTTCCCAAGACTAAAGTCCCTCCTAGGGGTTCACTGCAGGCCTCTGAGGTCACGGCTCCAGCAGGGTGTGGGAGGTTGGTGCACGTATCACACTGGGTCAGATGAGCTCTACAACATTATGCCAAAGCACCTCAACCATGTACAGTACATGCCCTTCTAGGTTCATGGGTAAGTCTATTGCTTACTTGTCATGCACGGTGAAAAGTGACATCTTCTGGACCGGCCTTTGTGAAGCACAACAGAAGCAAATAGTGGTTACTTCCTGAGCCTATCAAACAACCATGCTCCCTCGTATTCTAAGCAACAATCTGATCTCGGGAGTGCCCCGCACACCGTTTTTACTCATTTGAGCTGGAGATTCAGCTCCACCAGGTCGAGTCAATCGGAAGTGTATCAGCTAAGATGGGTACCTATTGACATCAGTAACACCTTCAAACAGATATCCGCGTCACAGGAGGCAGATCCTGTAGCCACAATCTTCCGACTTGAGAAGTCATATGTTTCTCATGTGCCGCTTTCTTCAATCGCCGCCGAGACCTTTTTGAACTGGTGATGCATGACAAAGGTTAAACTCCACCACAGCGGTTGCCTAGCGGGACGGTAACACCTAGGTAATGCAGATGATCAGGAAATTAAGTTCGATATGGATGATCGTGCGATATCGTAATACACACCCACTTGCACCTCAATTCATCATCACGAATATTTTATCCTAAGGCGCTGTGTGGTACAGGTATCCATAACGGAGCAACATCGAGAAAACCATGGCATCTCATCTGCTCCGCTCACATGAGCTAGAAAAGAACTATATTGTGGTTGTTCGCAACCATAACGATAACCACAACCGTCCGTCCTCGAGTTAAAACTGCTTATGGGTCTCACAAGTTAACCAAAATAGCATTCAAAACACCAAAACATACAAAACCAGGCCAGCATCAGGCCTTCCTAGTCTGTCTGGATGCCGAACCCATCCCAGACACTGGCAATGAGCTGCACCTGACCTCGCCATCCTGTTGTAGCTTACAAAGATCACGCAAGAACAACATGATCCATGCCTGCACTGCCTGCACTGCGCGCCAACCCCACGATACGGGGTTCTGTCAAACATCTCGTGTCACCAGCAGTCAGCTCGCTAAACATCTGACCCGCACGCCAAATCAGCGTACCAGCAGAATTGACATACCACACCATGCCACATGTCTAACAAACTGGCCGTAACGATGCTTCCCAAGCCACCCCTCGTTGGCTTCAAACAGTACAAGTGCACAATAATCCACCGGCCATTTCGCTGTATGCTATCAAGATGCATGCCTAACTCCATACCACCAAAACGTGACAGGCCATGCATGTGCTTAATCCTTAACCATCCATTCAACCAACGCAAAGCCATGCCTCAAGCTCGTATATCTCGCAAAGACGACACCGGTTCTACTGTATACGGTACAGTACCTCTGGCAATCAATTTCAGCAAGCACCCTAATCGGAACACGACATGATGCAATACAATACATGCAGTCGCATAGAATCAGAATTAGTCCCCGAACAACACCACAACACCATACAAGTGAGCTACATGTACCTTGCTTCTGTCAGTAGCATAGCGTACAGTACACAGATCTCAAACTCCTCCTTATTCCCCTCCTCTCCCTCTCAAAATCCATCCCTATCCCAGAAGTCCGAACACAAGCATCCCATCACTCACAATGCAACTACAGTACAGTGAATTCACAACCACCTAACCGACCAACCAATGAACTCACCACACCGATCTTGTGTCCTTGTACCACAGGGATCAACCTGGATCACCAGATCAAGTACACACAGCACACGCAGGACAACAAACTTCGCCCACAAAGCGGTGAACAACACTCGTAACTTGAAGTTTCCATTGCATTCCAGCATTGAGAGAAAGCATATGCGGACCTGCTGTGTTCGAATAACGTCCAGGAACGTGGGTAAGTATTCTGTACATGTACATGTATATTGTCTTGCATAGCCCTCGCGTTCATGCGGAAGAATACCTAAGGTAAGTACTGTGTGAAGAACTTGGCCCGATGGTTAGGCTCTGTGCTTTGCTTTGCCTGAAGAGCTAAGGTGCCGTATGCACGCTAGGGGTAGAAGTGTTTGTGCTCGGTGCTGTATCCAGTAGTGGGGCAAACCTTTGTTGTGCACGCACCCTGGTTCGTCACTGCGTTTCTCTTCCCCCACCCCCCACCACACCGAAACCTGTGTGTGTGTTGCCGATACGCATTTTGCGAGCATGCAGAGAATTCGTGCAGGGGCAAGGTTTATCTGTTCTACCTAATCACTGTTCTGTAGGACCGACACTACCTAAGAAGCAAGAGGGTACCGGCGACAAATTCACCGTTGTCCACAATTTAATGCGAACATACCTCCTCCGTTCTAGACCAGTCTTCTCAAAGTTTATGCCGACTTGAAACTTCTATTCGGTCCTCTTTTATACAGTAATAACCCTGTCTACATTTTCCATCGTGCTTCGAATTTGCTAGGAAACCGTCATTTCGTCACCGTCACACCGCCATCAATGACCAAGTTCTGGCCTGTCGTGAAGCCAGCGCCAAGCATGTACTCCGCTGCCTCGGTGATATCTTCTGGTCTACCAGCTCTGTTCGTCGCATGTTTTTCCACATCGTCGTCACCGACTTCCCATTCATCGCCGTTGTCGTCGGCTTCTTTGTTCTCATGAGTAGCCTTGACTCTACCTGGCGAGATGGCGTTGACTCTGATGCCGAAGTGCTGAAGACTGACTGCCATAGCAGTGGTGAGACCGTTTAAGCCCGCTGTGTCAGAAATGTTAGACACGAAAACGGCAACACTCTGAAACCAGTTCAAACATGAGGAAGGGGAACGTACCTTTCGTAGCCGCATACCCCTCTTGATTCGGATCACTGATCAACCCTCGAAAACTACTGATATTCAAAATACACGGTCCAGCCGCACCGCCCGCCGAACCCGGCAACTTCTGCTTATCCTCCGACTTCTCACGCTTCATATACGGAATCACAGCCTGACTGATCACAAAGTTCCCCGTCAAATTGACATCGACGTATTTCTTCCACATATCCAGCGTCGACGGATCCTCCATAGTTTTGTTGTCCGGCCAGTACGGCACCGAAATGCCAGCGTTGTTGATGAGATAGTCGATGCGGCCGCCGAGGTAGTCGGCTGCGGTCTTGATGGTCTTGCGGATGGCTTCTGGGTCTGAGAGGTCGCAGTGGGCCCAGCTGACGCGGTCGGAGAATTCTTTGAGATGCTTTTCTGCGGTGTGTTGGACGCCTTCTTTGTTGACGTCGAGGAGGAAGATCTTGTGGCCTTTTTCGGCGAAGTGGCGGGCTAGTGCTCGGCCGATGCCTGTTGAGTTCGTTTCAGTCAGATTTGATATTCAAATATATATGTATAACTGTGTCTTAACTTCTTGGCTATCTTTCTTTCTTACCTTGACCACCGCCAGTAATAACGATCTTGGAAGTGCCTTCAATCATCTTGACTTGTTGTGTTGGGTACTTCGTTTCTGTACAATTGTATATCTGTAGAAAGTGTTTCCACGTTTTGGGAATAGGTGATTCTACCTTTGTCCCGTACTTTTATTTATGCTAAACATTTTGGGTAAAACGACAACTTGACGTCACTGTATCAGCGGCTGGAAGGTCCGCCATTTCAGTCCACAAGCAGGTACGAGATGCAGTAGAAACGAATTCTTAACCGTACAATATACCTAGGTATTGATTTGGCAAGAAATAGCGAGACTATAGGGGGAGGTCTTCATTATGCCATTGATATGGTGGTACTGAGGACTGCGTGGAAATACATACTGGATCTTAGATATACAGGTGGGGCAGCGGAATTACTCTAGCTGACTAAGGCATTAATAATAGCCATCAGAAAACTTATGTTCCTATTTTTGATTGGTTAGCTTAACGTTTCGCGACCTCCGGGCGAAACCGTTAATGTAACGGTCGTGGTAATGTACAATGCGCTGTTGACAAGGTCTCTTCATCAGAATTACGAAATCGTAAAGCAATGAATCGACACCAAGACATTATGTTTGCTAAATCCGTTCACCTTACTAATCGCTCTCATCCAACGATCGTCCTCGGCAGTTTCGTTTGTGGAAAATAACAATTACCTACAAATTGGAGAAACATTGTTGATGGCGTCTCCGCACCACCCCCCAGGTCGGGCTGTCTCGTTGACTACATATTTGCAACCATGAGTACGACACTACCAGTAGAATTCATGAAACGGCCCTTCAAATGGAAGACAACAGCACCACATCCGTCTATGCCAAAGAGATCTACCATGGCCTCCCAGTCATCCCTTCCAGTGACCGGGCCTCAAGTCTTACAGCGATCGTTGTGGGTGCCAGTGGAATGTCCGGCCAATCCATGATCGACATACTGAACCAGAATCCGCAAAGGTGGAAGAAAGTCTACGCATTGTCGAGGAGATCGCCACAACTCACCGATGAGGCTTCGAATGTTGAACACGTCCCCGTAGACCTGCTGCACGAGCCGAGCGAGATTGCGACAACGTTGAGGGAGCGAGGAGTCACAGCGTAAGAAGAAACAATTTTCTCGAGGATTCTGGTTGCTTCAGCACACTAATCTGGACAGGGATAAAGGGACGTCGTTTTCTTCTTCGGATACGTACAGCTGAGCGCAGGAGAGAGAAAGTACAGCTCTGCGAACCTCGAATACGCGAAAAAGCTTGCCGAAATCAATGGTGAGTGACAGTGTCCCCATCACATGCAGCTCCTTCATTGCAGTCCCTGTACAATCATCAGCAGAGCGCTGAACTTCCAACCTCCTTAGGCCGTCTTCTCCAGAATTTCCTCTCAGCACTTGACCAAGTGTCGATCACGCCCAAGCGAATCCTCCTTCAGACAGGTCTGAAGAACTATGGTGTCCATCATGGACCTGTCAACGTGCCGTGCGAAGAGAGTGATCCGCGCGTTGAGCTCGGCCTACCTAACTTCTACTACGTCCAGGAGGACATTCTGACGGCTTATTGCAAGTCGCACCCGGCGACGTCGTACAATGTCACTATGCCGTCTTGGTAAGTCACATCGATGTGTCCGGTAGTCGGTAGAAAAAGGAAAATGCTGGTGCAACCACACGTTTGGTGACCTTTCTTCGAAGCTGGCTTGCGTCTCCTAGATCTCTGGTCATTTGCTAACACTCTTGTTCTTCTACCTACAGGATCCTAGGCGCAGTCAAAGCATCTGATATGACGACTTTCTACCCACTGGCAGTATATGCGTCAGTGCAACGGAAGCTAGGTCGTCCTTTAGCCTTTCCGGGTGATACACCGGCATGGGAAAAGATAATGCCCATGTCCTCTGCCGTGTTGAATTCGCTATTCCATGAATGGCTTGTTCTAGATGAAGGGACCAAGGGGCAACGCTTCAATATCGTTGACGATTGCGAATTTACCTGGCTCAAGGCTTGGCCGATCGTGGCTAAGTGGTTTGGCGGAATGGAGTGGAAGCCGCCAGTAGAGGAGGACGCGGGCAAGTATGAAGTTGTAGAGATGCCATTGAGACCGAGAGGGTAAGTTCATGTCATCTCGGACGCAATCAGCTCGGTATCCTCAGTGCTGACAATTGCAATAGCTATGGCCCAAAAGGTCTCTGCCGCTCAACCTTCAATCTCGTGGAATGGGCAAAACAAGAAGACGTCCGTCATGCCTGGGAAGAGCTGAAGCAAGAACACAAACTCGAAATGGATCCGTTCGCTAGCGGAGATGGGATGTTTGCAGCATTACAATTCTCACTGACCATGTCGTGGTCGTGGGCCACGAGGTAAGCCTACTAGAACCTGTGGATATCGTTGTTTTGTTGCTGATATATTCTGCGATAGCATGGACAAGGCGCGTCATCACGGCTGGCATGGGCATGTCGACACCATCGAGGCTATGCGGCATGTATTCGAGGAGTTTGTGGAGTATAAGATGATCCCGCAGATGAGCACCTAACGAGGTGAGATTGATAGGGCACGAACGGCTGTTTCAAGGTCACTCCGTCAGGCTGGTCTTGGAGGATGTCTTATCACTCTCACTGAGAAGCAGAATGAACATAAACAATAATTCCTCTATCACACCCCTTGTACCATCATGCCGAGCAGCGTCTTCAAAATCTCTGCTTTGGGGCACAATGCATATTCCTATCGACCACTTATCACTTCGCACAAATCTATACTACCATCATGGAAACAAGAAGCAATGCAATTTGCAGAATCATAATCAATGTGATAACATCAACACAACATGATCCTTGAGTGAAGTAGTTGTCGGTACACCTGCCATTCTCGCCCTAACATTATTCCTTATATTGCCGGACAAAAGTACCCACGCCGAGATCCAATTTCCCTAACTTGCTCACTTCCCTTCCCCTCCAAGCGAAATATGTGCTCACTCTCATCCATTTCGCATAACCACAACTTGCTCACCCTCATAAGCAGCATCGAAATGTAACATATAGCCACAATGACATTTGCTGTCGTTGATGAGTTGCGCAGAGCGGGAGATTGCGATGCACAACACCGACACCGTGTTTCGTGCTTGAATAGTGGAGTAGGTGTTTTTGAGGACAATGCCAGCATACATGTACGAGTATAAAGAAGTGAGCCCAACCTAACAGTGACTTGTTTGTTCTTGCGTACCGAACCAAAGTATCACTATACCAAGCGCTCGTTGTTTATCTTTTCAAAGTTCTCTTAACAAAACAAGTCCGATAATAGTAGTTCGACACTTTTAGCCTACCCTCGCATAATTTGCAGCGCAATTCACTTCCCATCTCAAGCAGTCAACCAAGCAAGCAAACAAGCAAGCACGTTCACACCAAAACACCGTTACCTCCAAACCAGAACAAACACATTCACGGACAACTATCCACCTCCACCTCCACCTCCACCTCCACCTCTCAACCCCCCAACCCTCCATCAATCGGATTCACTCACACCATCTTTGCTGCCCCTACCAACCGCCCAAAATGTGCTGTGACAGCAGCACCTCCAACGCCCCTCCCGCGCCCGAATCCTCCGACCTGATAGCAATCATCCACCCTCATCAACGCCAGCCCCTCCTCGCCGGCCGTCTCCGCCTCTCAAACCGCCTTTCCTCTTCAGTCACAACAACAGAATGGCAATCCCTCCACTCCCATCTCCCACCCTGCACCAACCCCAAAGCAGCGCTGAGAATCCAGATCCATCGCTTAGGCAGTCAGCCCCTACTACACTCTGACTGCATCAGTGGTGGGGAGGAAGAGAATATAAACCCGGTGATGCATTCCTTCAACCTGGATTTATCAGGCAATTTGCGCACTGAAGTACCTGGGCGGAGGTTTGATCTTGGTGTTGGCGGGGATGGGGTCGTGGGCCGGATGATTAGTGTACGGCATGAGGAGTTTGGGGTTTTGGGGTGGGGCGTCATTGGGAGGATCTAGACGCGAGTTTGGTTAGGGTTGTTTTTATTTGGTTGTTTCCTTTGATTTTTTTTTTTTAGATCAGCGTTGGTGTTTCTGAGATATATATACATGTATGTATGTATGTAGCAAGGGTAAGACGTACAGTATTTGCGGGTACTTGATGATGGGAAACGTGGTCCTGGAGGGGATGGCTGTGGTTTTTATTTAAATTGAATCCGGAACGCATTCTGTTTTCCATGACATGTTTCGGGAAAACCTCCAGATGATGAAAAAGCCCGTGAAATACAGAAGCAGTATATACATACAGTACTTAGTCAACCCCTGCTTTCGCTCGTGTTTAATCAGTGCTCTCTAAGCACGCTATTTACCTAGGATCGTGTCGCGTTCACAAACTAACAATACCGGGCCTGAGTAGTGCGAAGTCGTTGTGAGACCTACCTACCTACCTGCCTACCTACCTACCTATGAAATATATACTTACAGGCCAACCAACTACAGTACTTCGACGGAAATCATACTAACCATACCCAGAGAGGACGATCAATTAGGCTAAGATGGCGTGCAGATTTGTCTTACGCTAACGTGTTCTATTGTACAACACTACTATAGCAACAAGAAGAAGTGTACAGTACTTGGGTATGGAGTAGACAAAGCTCCTCCGTTGATGAGCATGATCCGCCTACTTGAATATTCTCTAATGCTTATGAGATTATTTTAATGGCCCCAGCTTCCCTTCCTCACAGGTGCATTATTCCCCCACATCCCCGTCCCCATCGTAGCATACGGCACCGCACGCTCAGCAGCAAAATTGGGACTCTGCTTCGCCCACTCCCTAACATACAACCTCAACGCTTCCCACCTCCTACAGCCCCGAACCCTACCGTCATCATCCTCCGTGTGATCTCCCTCTCCTTCAGGTGTACCAACATGGCCTTTCAGTGTTCCGGTGCCGCTGCGATCGTGCCTACGCAGCTCGATGATTGGTATTCGTGAGATTTTGGACAGTTCTTCGTCAAATGGTCGGGCGATCGATGGGTAACCGAGGGAGAGATAGTTGTAGATCTGAGTTATCACTCGTGGTGGGAACTCGGCATCAATCTGCGCTTCCAGGGCAAGTTTTTGTTCCAATTTGGAAGTGAAAAGATCGTGAGGTCGTTCATGTTTAGGCTTTG
>Ga0115846_100532_pt1 | contig 19705 bp, 22 predicted proteins | sample InSIn5gowninarea_2_FD_83860 | JGI IMG/M metagenome (GOLD analysis project Ga0115846, IMG submission 83860)
CCTCTTGTGCATGTTCACATTAAGATTGCTTAGAGCCGGAGCCGTCTCTCTCTCGAGTCGGGTGCGTGTAGAGGCCGTAGCGGAAGCAAACTCCTGTGGCATGATGCTGTTTATTGATAGCTTTAGATTTCTGGGATGATACAGATGTCGGAACCGGGATCGTATTGGCGGCGTGATATCCGTATCTGTTAACCAATACAACCTGATTGTGCAGCAAGGCTTGATGAATGACTTTGTAGTTCTGGTCCGTCAATAGGTATCCAGCCTATACTAAGTAGCCTTGTCTGGAGTTGACAGCCAGAAGTGACCAAAAAGGTCGAAGACAATGCCACGTTAAAGGCTCAGTGATGTTGTACTATAATCACTGTATCACTTCGATAGGATGCTTTGTTTCGAGATGTGGGAAGTCGAAGCCAGTTTCATCGACGTAACAACTGTGGGCGTCATTATCCCTTTGTCCATGGGTTGAAAGTTTTCAGCGTATGCAGAGCATTAGACGCATTGAATGCATAAGCGCAGAGATACACCGGCTGCCATTAAACAAATAAGTATTGAGGGTATACTACAAATGAAGATACGTGTCACAATACTTCGTGTATCCTTGCTTGTCATGGTCGTGATGAAATGCGCCTTAAAACCAACCCAAACGCGCTTAATTACAAAAACGCCAACAATACCGCAAGTCGTACGCTCGTTGTAAAGATATGCTAAGAGTCATGCAACGCTAAGTGAACCTAACCGGCAAATGCAAATCGCTTGAGGTTGAACATCGGTTTTCGGGGCGAGCACTCGCTTTCGGCTTCGCTGTCTGGCACAAGGAGGTCTTCACTCCCCTTCAATGATGATCTCCTTCTCTTGGCTGGCGTCATAGGAGGTGGTGAGCTCGCAGCTATGACTCCGTCGGCTTCCGTAGCAGTCCAAGTAGAGTCTGCAAGCCCCACTCCACCATCCTTCTTGGACGGTGTTCCGGGGAGTATGGATTCTGCATCGAGCACGACAGCGAATGTGGGTGTGATTCCTCGAGGTGATGGTGTAGGTTGCCATGCCTCAGCAGGTCGACGATTTGGACGGCTTTTGTTGGCTCGCGGTACACCCAATGATGGCGAGGGACATTTGTAGGTGAACTTCGTCCGCAGTTCACTCATTTGAGATGACATTACAGTGCTGAAAACCGAGTCGGGTTCCGGTGAGGATGCTGGTGTGAGGGTACCGACAGTATCCTGAGATTGCGCAGTACTGCCTCTAGAGAAGATAGTCGACTGTGATTCGCTTCCTCCGCTAGACTGCGTGTCGCTGAAGACGCGTAGCTTCTTCTTGGATTGAGTCGCAGCTTCTTCTAGATCAGCCACCTCGACCATAACTTCCTGGATGGAGTCATCTGAGTAAAGCTCGAAATCCTGGTCAGTTTTTCTCCTACTCTTCTTCGCTCGGTGTAATGTTGGGCTCGGCTCTGGTATGGACGATTTGAAGAATTCACTGCGGACGATACTCTCACCGCCAGCAGTAGGGGTATCGGAAACGGAATCGGAGCACAGTCGTTGTCTCTTAGAAGGGTTGCAGCTACGGTAAGATGAGGATGGTCTATATAGGGCTAGGAGTAACAGATGGTTGAGACGGACGGTTGAATGAGTGACACCTACGTAGCCCAACATAGACAATCGCTTAAACGAGAGTAGAGATTCTTCAAGAATGCAGAAACCCCGGCTGGATCGAGCGAAAGTGTCGAAACAGCTTCAATCAAGTCTAGTAGCGACAAAGTCTTCGACAAACTTCCAATCGATGTGATCTTCATCCTCGTCATTGTCTTCGACCCAAGTCTTCATAGTGTTGTTGCGAGCAGTTGGGTGCACGAATGTGGTATTGAGCAAGGTATCGATTGCTAGATGTAGATCAGTACTTTTATGAACGATCATATGTCTCTGAAGAAGAGAGGGAACTCACGTAACAAGACTTCCATGCCGCTGGACATCCGGAACAGCGCAGACTGGGCCACAGGTTCAAGCTCAGAGCGCTTCTTTGTTGTGGGACGCACATCCGGAGCCCCGTTCTTGTATATCTTAGCAATTTGGTTGTTGATGCATTTACCGTGCGGATCACTGTAAGCCTGGCAGTATTGTACCCCAGCTGCGGCCGGGTTACCGAAGCCGACAATGAATTTGCATGGCTGACTATTGCAAGAGCTTCCGTAGTATTGTTGGATAATGCGACCTTGGCCTATATGTGAGAAGCCCGTTAGTTGAATGGTTGAACCCCAGCTCTAGGGAGAACTGAACTAACGGCTATTGTGCCTGCTGATGACACACTTGGTAACTTGCCCACCCTTGTCGGCGTCAGAAGTGCTTGCGAATGGATACTCGTCGCAGTTCTCGCCAGCTCTCGGATTGCCACTGCTAGTCTATCGAACAGTCAGGACATGGTTTTTGATCTGCATGCTTCAGAATGGATAGAATCTTACGCTGCAACGGTTGGGCCTAGGAAGACAGCCAGCCGACTTTTGGCGAGCTTTTCCAATATCACTATCGCGTTTGCCAGTACCTCCGTAACGATCATACTTCAGTGTTGCTCCAAATGACGGTTTAGTGCAGTAAGCGCCCCAGCACATGTTGTTGCAAATGTCTAAGCGACGATGAGCTAAGTTTGTACCCAAGGGGGCAAATAGTTACCCTGCATGTTGTCTGCGCAATTGAAAATCATACCAGGCGCAGCGATTCCAGAGCCTATGAGGCTAGTAATGACAAGAGTCTTGAATAGCATAGCTGCGTACTAAGTAAAGAGCTTGAGAACGCTTCTGTGAGGTTTGAACAAGAACAAAGCCATATCCTTTATACTCATGTTGGCCCCATGGATCAACTGACCGTGTAGATCAACTGGGTGTTGCGATTCTTCTTACTTGTGTACACTGAAGCATGGTGGATCCAACCATTTGCATGAGATGAGAAATGGTGACAGAGTTCAGTCAAGGATTTGGAAGACATCAGTTGAAAAGCTTCTTGGAATTCATGAAGGGCCGTAATTGCCCCATTTGTACTCCCCGAGTGTATTGATGTAAAATGTACCATCTGATCTCACTGGTAAGCAAAGGTTCATGCTGACATTGAAGACACGAACTCGGGTCTTGCTAGAAGGCTGCTTACTTGTATATTCAAAGACCCATACCTTAGCATCTCGATTGATTGCATGATTACGAGGCCGATAGTAGCTCTGAACAGACGTTGCACTTCCTGGCCGTGGTTGCAGGCACATATAGAAATGTCTACAGAGATCTTACCTAAGATTGGTGAGCGTACTTAATCTGTGCCTTGGAAAGACAAGCAGTTTTCTACTACGCAGTCGAAGATCGAATTCCCCTATTGTACACCGATAAGCACCGAGATTCCACTGCCAGATGCGCTGATTGGAAACAAGACATCCTGAAAGTAGTGCGTGGTGTCTTCGGAGTGTAAGAAGGAACGAGACGGCGAATTCTATACATGGACGGGAGGGTCAGCCCGTAGCTGAGCGAGTCCGCATCATAGCCAACCTCTGACATCATAGTTTGCGTCTACGCGCTTTCCTATAGTACCTTCCGAGCTCTGTACGACAGTCACTGGCATTTGCCCCACTTGCTACTATCGCCACACCGTCCGTTAGCAACGGATGCACGACTCCAAGGCATCCAACACTAGGGCTGGAGTAACAATGAACAAACCGGTTCTGATTTCTTAGCTCGCCCCGCTGTAGTCCCTTCCCTTTCTTCGCTTGCGGTCGTCTGATGTGGCCCGCCTAAGACGGCTAGTGGGTCATTCCCACCTGCTCATCTACCTCTTCCGAGACGACTCCCTCTGGAAAATAAAGTACGCGCAATACTACCTACAACAACATGTCTTTTACTAAAGACATTGCGAAAACACTTCCCAAGAAGGCTCCCAACACGGAACATCATCGCGCGACGCTAGACGGCTTGTCTCGCACCAAGTTCGCTATTTTCCACACAGCTGCTTTGAACGTTTCGGCTCGCCAGCAGCTTGAAGAAAGCATCAACACGGACGAAACTAGTACAGGGAGTTCTAAACTCGCCCCTCAGCCAGACTTCAGTGGTCGCTCTTTACGAGACGTGTATGACTATTTCATCCACCTGCGCGATCAAGATGACACCATCCATCCACTATACTTCATAGTAGCCGACCAAGAAGATTTTAGCCGTAACGGGGTGGTGGTCGTTCTGCTCAACTCCAGCCAAGACGAGGAAGACATTGTGGGTGTTGGACGCTGCAGCAGTGTCGAGGCGGACTCATGGGGTGCAAACATCGATATTGGTAATCAAGATTGGCTCGACTTGAAAGAAGAAGAAGCTGTAGAATGGGGCGGGGATGATCCGTACGGGAATGACGACGATAGTGACGGTGATAAACCAGATGTCGGCGCAACAACCTCCCAAGGCACAACAGTGCAGAGCCCAACGACTCTGACGGAGCCACGCAAGAAAGTGTACGGGTGGTATAGCTTGGTCGAAAGAGGTACTTCATGATTACGCTCACACATAACACCCTGCATGTTAACTAATTCCGCAAAGCTGTACCGATCAACTCCATGCTCGAGCCGTCATGGCTTGATATGAGATCAGGAGATTCTCGATTCCAGATGCTCGGCAACTTCTATTCTTCAAACAACCCTTGGGATGAGATACGTGTAGCGCATCCACAGCAGTGTGTTTTCAGGCCTTCTATCCATCGAACTCTCATCCTTGTTGCAGAGCACGATGACGCTAACGGCCCCGAGGGTATGACCCTCGCTCGTTTGAAGTGGGATGGCAATATTGAGGCAGTGGAGAATGCGACCCCATCACTCATGCCGGAAATTGAGATAGTGGCCAAGTTGAGCGCGGGAACGGCTTTGGAGGAGGCCGATCGAGCGGCACAATAACTTAGTGGTACTATCATGCGTGCATGAACCAAACTCTCTGGACTATGAGTCGCATCCGGAGGACTCTAGACTTTCGTTGTACCAGTAATTATGTTTGCGCATCATTGAACGAAGATGGTTAGCGCTATTTGATAAGATAGTGGTGGACCAATGGTCGCGTCAAGAGTGTACCGTTATATCAAGCTTGACACCACTGTCGTGTTACAGCTTGTCAAAAACAGCATCATATGTAAGCTGGAGAAGTTGATGTCTCTCGGACTATACTTGATCCTGATAAGGCTCTTGATTTCCATAAACATCAATGCGGTTCGTTGCACTCTGGTAACGTAGACACGAGAGATCATTATGATTTGTAGAAGAGTTTCACACTATCGTCGTCATCAACCATACAGTCCTCGTCAAAGTGCTCTTCACTGAAGATAAAGCATTCAGGAATAGTGAAAATCTCTTTAGGTCTGGTCCACCCGACCACGACTTCCACACTACTATAGTAATTGTGCTAGATATGGACCCAGACGCGGTGAGTAAGCGCTGAATGGTGAGCTCATTAAACTTTCCCTAGTCTATCTTCACTATTTTGGTGGCTGAAAGAACGGAAGCTGGATGGTTGAAGCGTCTTTGGCCACTGTAATGATAATCAACTGACAGAGGTGAGTAGGTGACCGTTGGTCAAGCTGAACACGAGTAGTACGGGTCTCACGTCGATACTGTACAGCATATGCTGTTGCTAATATGCTGAGCTCTCGAGCGGCTGACGTCCCGTGGTCTTTTGTTACGACGTCACAAGATGTCTGCATGATCACACTTTCGTTGACGTATGGTCTTGTGCGTAGCATAAATCAGGTCTAGAGTTCTTTTTAGATCCGCTGAGTCTATGGAACATAATGCCCAACGTCTTGCACTGATGGAAGAAGTTGCCTTTACCTATTCATTCACTTATCATATTAGTGAGACTAGGTCATTGCGATTGCTTACCGACCTGTCGAGTAAGAGTCACGAACTGAAAGTGAAGGCGTATTGAGACATTAAGACCTCACAGGGCAGGCCTTTTACCTCATACTAAATCTGTACTTGTCCTGGGTCTCTGATAACCTACAGGTATCCTTCGCGAGACAACGTCGACAGGTTCTTTGCACGAAACTTCACAGTCGGTATTTCCTAGCGAACAACCCGAGATGCCGCTATTGAACTTGCCCTTGGAGGTTTTCGAGGAAGTAATTGTGGCTCTTACGAATAAGGTTGGGCAACGAAGTGTCGTACAGTATCGACTCATCAGCACTAAGTACTATACCGGCGTAAAGCTCAGCGATTGAAACAAGAAGCAGGAACATTCGCAAATACAATCAAGAATCAAATCCTTGCAGCCATCGATCCCACGGACCTCGCCAAATTCTTGCACAACACTTCCTCCGCTCGTCTTTTCGAAAAGTATGGTGGCGAGATCCTTCACAAGTTCGCTATGAGCCGCCGAACAACGAAAAACCAAGCCGTTGACTTTTTCCGGGGTTTAGCCAAAGCAATTGAACTAGACAATGCACTTTACGCTGCGCGAGTGATGGTCCTATGCATAAGTACGACGGCTATAGAGCCAAGATACCTGTGTGCCTACATAAAGGGCGTCGAGATTGTCAACAAGGAGAAGCGACCATGCTCTCTCAAGGACATGATGCTCGCTGTTTCTGCCGCATCTGGAGATATTGCGCTCTTGGAAAAGCCGACGCTTACACCAGCATTGCTCCTCAGACAAACTCACGATCTCTTGCCAAGTGCACTTAAAGCTGCCATTGTCGCGGACCAGTATACCATCCTTGAACGCATTCTAGAATATCTTGTGGAAAATGTCAAGGGCAAGCGCGACTCCGGATCATGGAAAAATATGCGGAATACTGCCCAGAAGACTGGCAAGGCTTTGTGCATGGCCATACGCTTACACAAGAACGTTGTTGAAAATCTACTTTTCGACTTCCGTGACAAGAATGAGCTCTTCGCGAGGTTTGCTCCCGATGAACTGGGCAATTGGCCCGTCAACGATGCTATCGGATACTGCAATATAGACCTATTGTATCGTGTTCTGGAGGTCGACCATCCCGGATTCGTAGCCCATATTGACGGAGGATTCAACGGATACTATGATCTTACTAGTCAAACTATGAAGACTCTGTGCAGAAGAAGAACTGAAATGTGGGAGATGCGTAAGTGTACATGTATGAATTGTATACGAGGCGTATACTGACTTCCTGAATCTATATCTAGTACTCAAAGATGGTATCGTCGGATCAGACAAAGTCTACTTTAACAAAACACCACTACAGTACGCTCTTCAGAGACGACGATACGACATTGCGCATATCCTCATCGAAAACGGTGCAGCGATCGACGGTATCACTCCAGAAGGGCACACCATCCTGTGGCTGGCGTCGAATGAAGGGCACTCAAAGGATATTGAGTTTCTGCTCAATCAAGGCGCGGACCCCAATTCTCGTGGGAAGGGCGGTATATCTGCGATTTCGGCTGCGAGGTCATCAGGATATAGCAAATGTCTTTTCTTGCTTGAGGCAGTAAGGGATCACGGAAAGGAGTATCTCAAACGCCCCGACCTATGGGATGTATACGAGTTTGAGAACTTCGGGTTTTAGTAGCCATGAAGACGGCTCAGAGTCTGAGTATGGTGGTGAATACTGGGTCTTTGGTCACCCGTTTTTGGCGCTGTAAAGAGTACTGAAATTTATCGGGTTCACTAATAGTTTCGGTAATCACTGATAAGAATTGGATGCTTAAAGATATAATCCTGCAGCATAACTTTTGCAACGTCGTGTCGTAAATGAGGGGTGAAGCGTTCTTCAACAAGAACCCTGAGGTCGTACAGACTGAGGTGGCGCAACCCAAGACGCGCCCCACCATCACGTCAGTAATGTTGGTTAGTCAACATTATCTTCTGATTCTACAACTAATAAGGTCCTGCTGACTAGCATTATTCTTCTCCCCCCATCCAGCAGCAGCGCACCACCACAGCATGAAATTGTTGGATCTTCCAACAGAACTAATCGAACGTATAATTGGCTTCTTTGTTAGAGATACAGGACCGTTGTACGTATCCAACTACCGACTTGTCTGCAGTACGTCTCAATAATACCACAATGTAACTCCAACTTATGCGCACAGAACTATTCGCCCATGAGATCCAAGAAGATATCTTGAAACGACAACCGCTCATCGTGTACTCAACAGATGAGCTCAGATTATCCAGTCCAGTGAACCGCCACATCTTCATCGCGACAGATAATGCGAGATTTGAGAAGCTTTTTACTCAGCATGGCGGCACGATCATAAGTCATGAAGTTTTCCGACGGCAGAAAGCGCCGTTGCCAATAGTCGAATACCTGCGCAAACTCGTTAATGCTTTACTGGAGCTTGAGAAGGGTCAGTTTGCGGACGACCTACAGAAACGATACACGCTACAAATTTGCACAGCTCTATCTAGTGTATACTACAAACAACTCCGCTGGCGCCTGTTCCTGCGCGACTACTCTGAAATCCGAGAGCCAGACATTGCAGACGACCTACCCGCAGCACTAGCCGCAACAGGGAAACTGCAAGAGCTCCTAGATCTCGTTTCGGGCAACCCCGATCGTTTGAAAGAAAGCTGCTCTTGTCTTTCGAGCCCTCTAGAGGCAGCTGCAGCATGTGATCAAGTGCACATAGTCAAAACCATTTTAGATATCTTCTCAACCCATAATTTCGAAACGGACAAGATGTCCCAACACTTCTGGCCTTACCGAAACGATGCGATCCACAAACGTGTGAAGAGATCTGGACTAATTGCTGCGATCCGCAAAGGTGCGAAGGAATCTGGAAACATTCTACTTGATCAATGCCTTCCTTCCGCGCGACCAAACAGGTCCAGCTGGACTCAATTGACTAAGGAAGTGGCAAGATATACTGACAAGGGCTTCATGAAGAGAGTGTTAGAAGCACACAAGTACAACGTCGGGAAAAGGAGGGGATTAGAGAAAATTGACGCGGTTCAGGTGCTGAAGGAAGGCAGTTGTTCAGTTCTACGCGCTGTCATTCAAGACGGTTACCTGGATCCCAACGAAGCAATTTGCGACGTCACACCGCTTACTTTGGTGATAGACTTCCATCGCTACGACCTCGCTCGAGTACTTATCCAACACGGTGCCTATGTTGATGGCGTACCCGACACGGGAAAACCTGTGACCGCCTTGTGGCACGCAGCTAGAGCAGGTTATCGGGGATACGGAGACGATGTCTTGCCTGGAGTAAAGTTTCTTATCAGAAATGGAGCGGATCCTGACTTTGGAGGGGACTGGAGATCTCCGCTTCAAGCTGTGGAAGGGCTGTGGCCCGACGTGCAGTATCTCTTACGACAGGTAAAAGACCATGGCCAGGACGTGGCGCTAAGCCCGGAAACATGGAGAAAGTACGAAGAGAGACCTGTAAGGAATACACCTGTCATTGTTGACCAAAACTCGTCTTGTGGAGTTAGTGAACGCATAAGATTGTGGGAATCAGACCAAGAATGAAGGACATGCCATTCCCGAATAGAAGAAAATCTCATTTGAAGACAGTAAACAGTACCTAGACCATACTCATGTGGTACTTGGGCCACTGTTGGCCAGCAAAACGCCATGATCTCTCTGTAACCGTACACTGGATATCACAAATACAATGGATCGTACACAGTACCTCAGTACTTCTCCTCCAGTCGTGCTGTCATGCCAGTGACTGCTATTCTCCTGCTCTCCTCACGCTCTTTGATATGCATCTCGCGCTCCAGCTCCTGCTGCCTGGCCATCTTCTGAGCAGTAGTGAGCTGATCGAGCACTTTAGAAATGCCTTCCTCGGTCTGCCCATTGAAGAGACCCGCCAAATCAGTCTTCGTAGTCATGGCGAGCTGGTCTTCTAACGCCCTTAGTGCTTTCGTGCCGAGCTCGGAGACAGCTTTCTTGAACTTGTCCTCCTCATCAGCCTTCGCCTTTTTGGCTGCTTGCTCACGCTCATCAACATTGGCCTCTCCAGCTTTGCGCTTGGAGGCTTTCAGGGCCTCTTTCTTTGCTTTAGCGGCCAGGTAGCGAGCCGAGTGTCCCAACGCGCGTCCATCTTTAGTCAGCGGTTGCTCCACGTTGAGCGGCGGCGCAGTGAAGAAGAGGATACGACCCTTTTCGTCGCGCTGAAACTGCTCGCGGATCTCAAGCGGTATACTAGCGTTTGCATGGTCGGCCATGACGTAGACCTCTACAGGCTGTGGAGCCTTATAGTTGAGCGGCAATTGCTGAGGATAGGGCTGTTGGTAGCCTGGCGCAGCGCGAGGCGTCTGGAAGGCCTGCATGGGGGCAGCTGGTTGGGGCGTGAAGGGTACATGTGGCGTGATGGGCTGGTATGAAGGCGCCTGAGGTGCCTGCTGATGCATATGTGGAGCGGGTGATTGAGAGTGAGTGTGGTAATGTGTCGCATGGGTTGGCGTGTATGCTGGTGCAGCATGGTGCTGTTGCGGTGTTGGAGCGGGCATTGGTGTAAGGGTCGGGGCTTGCGCAATGGGATAATTTCTTGAAGATTCGTAACCGTGCGACGAAGCCGTGGGCAAACTTGGGGTGGGCATGACAGGCGCAGGTGGGGGTGTCGGTGGTGGCGGCGGAGTGGGTTCAGGTGGTGGAGAGTCCTATAGGATCTATCAGTATCGGTCTTCATGGTAACAAAGAGCATTTTTCGCTTACCTTGGGGTCACGCGGACGACGATGCACAGCGCCAATCTTTGGAGGAGCATTTTCAGCACCCCATTCCGGCTTTGGGAGATCGTCGTCCTCTTTTTGGTCGTCCTTGAGCAAGTACGCAATCGGGCTGGGAACCTTTTTCAGTTTCCGAGGCGCATCGAAAAGATCCATAACATAGTCCTTGTCGCGGACCTCGTCGGGTAGACAACTGGCCCATGTCTTGATCTTGTTGAGCTTGTGGTTCTCTTCGTTGTATCGAGCTTCGCAGACGTAAATCTCCTTGTCGGAAGGAAAGTCGCGGGGACGGCCTTTGTTGTAACGTGTGATAAACATGACGAAACACCGGTCCACTACCTCGTCGATGCGATGGTCTCGATACTGGCCAGTCTTGACGACCTCATTTTCAAAGAAGTGCCGGTCGAAACGGTGCACGGTCTGCTCTGGACGGTAGTACCAGCAGGCGTTCACCCACTGTCCGCCGTTCGCGTCTTGCCAAGTGCGATAGATCTGGGCCACAATTGGCTTTGTGAGGTCGTTCGCGTTCTGAATATGCACCCAATCGCCAACCTTCCACAGTTCGCCATTGTGAACAATGCCGCTAGGCATGGGAATACGTCCCTCTTCCATGACGTAGTCGGTGTCAGGCCTTTCCTTCTCGGCCTTTGCAACCTTGCGCGACTCCTTTTGGAGATGCACAGCGTCCTTGTAGATCTGGCTGTCCTCCTCATTGTACTGCTTTGCGTTTTCGAACATGAGCTCCACATCCACCATAAAGTGGTCGACCGAGTTGTACTTCTTTCGCTTGAGTTTGCGCTTGAGAATGTCCATAGCCATTGGGTTCTTGATCTCGGAGTGGTATTCAGGCATGACCGTCTTATCGGGGACGCGTTCGAATGCGCTGACCATGAGCTTGTTAAGCTGATTTCGAGGCTTCCTTATGGCTTTCATAATCGTTTTGATTCGCGCTTCCATAGGTGTGTCGACCCGCGGCGGGCGCCCACGCTTCTTTCGTGATTCTGGATCGTCGTTCTTAGCGTCCTCCTTTGCTGCCCTCGAGCCGCCTTCTCGCTTGGTGATAGCTGCTGTGGATCGCGGACCACGCCGCCTCCTGCGTTTGCCTTCGTCTTCCTCGTCGTCGTCCTCTTCTTCATCCACTTCGAGCTCTTCTTCGTCATCGTCCTCTTCTTCCTCTTCCTCCTCCTCTGGCAGCAGCGGGTCTTGTTCTGGAATCTCCCCGAGGAACGGCAGGGTGGCGACTGTTTCGGGAACGATCTTGTCGTCCACTAGCCTCTTCAACTCCCGTTCAATGACCTTCTTGACTTCGAGCGCATCCACATATGCTTGCGAGTCCTGTCTATTGTACACCTGCGCATTGTGGGGGATGAGCGCCAAGTCGCGTACGAACTCGGAGACATTTTTGTATTCTCTCTGCGCGATCTTGGCCTTGATGGTGCTCAGGGCCATGGGCTCCTTGATGATGTCGTAATAGTCGGGCACGGCGCGCTTGTTTACTTTGCGCTGGAAGAGCTTGGTGGGATCATATGTTCCACTGCACATTTATTAGCCAGGGAATACATGGCGCAAGTAGTGAGAGTACTTACTCGTCGATCCTGTAGTCGTATACATTCTTGAGGAGGTTTGACATGGCCTCCCATTCCTGCGCCGTGACAGTCGACGTTGCGCCAGCGGACTCGGCCGTCTCGGTGGTGGGCACCGGAGTCGAGCTTGGGGCGCGTCCGGATGCCATGTTTGCGATAATCCAGTCGATGCCGTCGTGTTGCGGTATCCTTGTTGCGCCAGATAGCGTCGTCGTCGCGTCGTGGATGTAGAAGTCGCGACTCTAGAGCGGAAGTTTGGATTCGCCGGTTCGCCGACCCCTGCCATCCCCGGGTCGGCCTACCTCCATGATTCGGGAACATTCACTTACGCCATGCCACTTGTTCCATGCCAACTGTCGCCTTTGTAGCGTCTTTCCGTAGCTGACAAACGATTCTTTTCTAACAAAGCTTCCTTCGTGTTTGCGCAATCGTGAAGTTCTCCCTCCATACACCCACTCACTCATCGCAGCTTCCATCTAACAGCTCTCCACCGCTAAATCGCCGCCCCACCAGTCAACTGGCATCTCGCGCCACGCCTTCGAAGCTCCCTCACTCACGCTCGATACTACTCCGCTCACGCATACCAACTGTACCAAGTTATCGCAGCCGGCCCATCACAACATGCCCATCCGCATCCGGTTACGCGCGCCCAACGGCACTCACACAGTATCACTCAACGATGACGCCGCTGTCTCAGACCTTCTGTCCTCTATCAGCGAAAAGACGGAACTACCACTGTTCGAGTTGAAATGGAACCATCCGCCACAACCGCTCGATCCTTCGCTGTATGGCATGTCGACGTTGTTGAAAGACATCGATCTCAAGCTAAACGGCGCATCCATCATAGTCATTGCACAAGCTACGGGCGATCCAAGTGAGCGTAAGCAAGAGCAAGAACTCCAAGCATCTACATCTCAGGCCGCGCCGCTGTCACTCCAACGGAAGCAGAACTCTGCACTCAAGGACACCCCCGAAGTTCCGGTACCCGACCGTGGTGGCACCATGGTTCTTCGAGTCATGCCCGATGATAACTCTTGCATGTTTCGAGCAGTCGGTAGCGCTGTCTTGTCCGACTCCCTTGACTCCATGACCGAGCTCAGATCGATGGTTGCGCAGGCTATACAGCGAGATCCAGAGCAGTACAACGAGGCCATCTTGCAGCGCTCTCCCGATGAGTATTGCAAATGGATATCATACTCTGACTCGTGGGGCGGTGGCATTGAACTCAGTATACTGTCTCAGGAGTTCGACATTGAGATCGCCAGCGTCAACGTCCAAGACAACCGGGTAGATCGGTTTAATGAGGGCAAACAACGGCGGTGTATCCTAGTGTATTCTGGAATACACTACGATACCATTGCTCTTGTGCCGCGCGGTGTGTCACCTCAAGACCCCTCGCAAGATATCAAGTTGTTTGACGCAAAGGACGACGTAATTCTTGAAGCGGCCAGGGAACTCTGTGGGCAGTTGCAGAAAGCACATTATTTTACCGATACACAAAAGTTCGACATCAAGTGCAACAAGTGCGGCTGGAAGGGGGCTGGAGAACGGGGTGCGATACAGCACGCAACCGAGACCGGGCATAGCGACTTTGGCGAGGCGGATTGAGTACTCTTCCGTTATATCTTCCTTCCCGGCCAGACTTTGTGCATCTCAATCGACTAGAGCGTAATACATATCTTATTTGTACGACTACAAGCACACGAAAAGGGCTTGTGAAATGGAGCTCTTGTTGATAAACTCACCTCTGCATGCTGTATTTTTGCGTCAATAACATTACCGGATATTTCAATATTTCAATAACAAGCAGCGAATTTTTCTGAAGTAAACACATCTGGTACTTTGCGGTTCATCAGTCAACACCCGAATCAGCCTTTAGTATGTTTTCAATAGCTGTACGTATGCACTATCAACGGCATCTTCCCACAGCCCGTTCTAGACAACTACAGACTAGGGCGCAAGCCCGGACCTTCGCCATGTCTTACACCGAGCCGGAAACAAGCTTTGCAATGACAGTGGAACTTCCAAGGATAGCGCAACCGCTATTCTGGATAGCTCCGGTGGTATGGGACGTTTCGGAAATCTTATGACAGATCAAATCAAGCCTTCTAAGGCTCCCCCATTTGCGGGCCGAGTAGAGTATTGATGATGGAACTATACGAGAAGAGATTTCACACCTTGTCATTCGGGGAATCCGGATGGAGACGTTGTGATCTGTCTAGTGAAGACAGACGAACGTTTTGGGATGCTCCCTACATGGGTTTTGGGGCCCCGACTGATTAACATGACATCGGAACGTTTAACTGCACAATGTGACTATTGGCTTTTGTTGTTAGGCACCTAATTCAGAAAGACGATAGTAATAACAGAGCAGGGTTTATTTGAAGCTTTGCTAAGACTATACCAAGCAATACGTTGGTAGTAGTCTGGTCGTCGAGCCGAGATTTTACTGGACAGAGATCACGATCGGGCTCTTTTCAGTCCAGCAGCATTAGTGTCAAAGTCTGTAGCTCAATGTCCAGAAAGGAGGCCGGCACTTATCTTTGCACCTATCTTCGAGTGCGCATCCATGTTCGTGTGTGTGCTGTTCCAGGGGCCTGGAACAGTGACGGAAGGCTTGCGTCTAAACTGCGTTGGTGCCCCGGACGCCGCTGGAGTTGACCACGTGCGCCAAGCCGGCGCTTTCAACGTCGAGCTCAAGGCCTCACAGATTCTTTCGCCAGCCATATCATGTGCAGTCCTGAAGCTCGTCAGTCTGAACTGCTTGTACAGAACGGTTCTTGAATACACGTCACCCGTCTTCTGCTCTTACCATAGACCCCAGTGCGTCGGAGAACGCACCGAGAACTATAGTTAGCCTTGAAGCCTAGGAAGTCTCGCCCAAGAGGATCAAGATCTTCTCCAAGGAACGACAGGGATTACCTGCGGTTGTAATATTCTAGCGCGCACGCAGGTACGCGGTCGCCCCTGCATTCGCCGTAGGAACACCCGGCGCATATCGCTCTCTCAACTGCCGTTCTCGATTCCGTCATTACAATCCACCAAGGTTCCGATAGTCGAACCGCTTTTAGTGATGTGCTTCAAAGATTCCACATCTGAGCTACATGTTACTTCTAGCCACAGCCATCTTCGGCCAGTAAGAGTACGAGCAGTGCCTGCATGACAGTGACACACCCGAGCACATCGCCTCGGCCCAGTACAATCTAGTAGAGACGACGGGTAAGAGATATTTACGTCCAAAGTAGGACGTTGTACAAGTACTGGCCATGTCCTATATTTGCCAGAACCATCAGCATCTTGAAATCCCATCAACTTGATTCTTATACGTTCTTTGCTTAGATTCATTCAAGATGCGCGTTACTGCTATCGTCACCGCTGCCTTCTTGGCCAGCAGTGCTACTGCTGCTCCTACCCCAGGTCTGATCAGCAGCATCCTGGGCCTGCTCACCAACGACATCAACGGCAACTTCATCAACTGGAAGACATTCAAGGCCAATGGTGCCAACCTGGGCGGATGGCTGGAGAAGGAACAAACTCATGACCCTATATGGTGGTCTGAAGTGGGCGGCGATGGTGCTCCTGATGAATGGACCCTCTGCCAGAATCTCGGTAGCAAGTGTGCTTCAGTCTTCGAGGAGCGTTATGCCTCTTTTATCAACACCACCACTATCGACCAGCTTGCCAATGTTGGTGTCAATACTCTCCGTATTCCGCTCACATACGCTGCCTTCATCGAAGTTCCTGGTTCTCAGCTTCACCATGGCAACCAATTGAAGTTCCTCAAGACCATCACTGACTACGCCATCAACAAATACGGCATGCACAGTAAGTCGACTTACCCTAGGCTCATATTGTATTGCCATTGCTAACAAGCTCTTTCAGTTATCGTCGGTCTCCACTCGCTTCCCGGTGGTGTAAACAACCTCGACATCGGAGAGGCACTCTTCCACCAGGCCTGGTTCCAAAACTCTACAAACCTTGACTACTCCTTCCAGGCTGTCGATGGTGTTCTTAACTTCATCAAGAAGAGCGGCCACGTTAACGCTTTCACGATCGCACCAATCAACGAAGCTTCCGACAACTTCGCTGGTTTCGGATCTGCTGCTGGCCTAACTATCGATGGAACGAACTGGATCAACACTTACTTCAGTGGGGTACTCAAGAAGATCGCCAAGGTGGACAAGCGCATTCCTATGATGATTCAAGATTGCTTCATGGGCGCCAGTTACTGGGCACCCTTCTACGACGCATCTGAGAATATTGTCTTCGACTCTCACGTCTACTACTTCGCCGCCGCTGGCACATATGCCGGCTACGTCAACCCTGCCGTGTGCGGCCAAGCCCAATACATTGCTCAGGAGACCAAGTTTCCTGTTTTCGTCGGCGAATGGTCCCTGCAGGCCATGTACAACAACACTCTGGATACCCGCAAGACCATCTTCGACACTCAGCGTTACGCATGGAACAAGTACTTGGCCGGTGGTGCCTTCTGGAACGGAGTTTCTTACGCAACTGCCAAGGTGGATGGGGAGGGTACTCAGCGCGAGTACTGGAGCTACATTGATTTGATCAACCAGGGTGTGATCACCAAGGTTACAAACGAGTCATACTGTTAGGTGGTTAGAGAACGATGAGTTACGAAAGCATATATACCCGGATGGAATAATTCTGTAATGTTCAACGATTTAGTATTCTAAAGTCAGATTTTCGCGTGCTATCGTCTCTTTATTTCCTGTTGTGCGAACTGGATCTCATCGAGGATACACTTTGCTTTGAATCCTGTGACTATGTCGTCAGGAGGGGGACTTCCTTCCTTGGACCGAACACCAGACTCACTTTCACCTCTCATCAGAGCAGCAGCGGCAGCCTAGTGGTCGGTTCACTGGATACACAGTGTCCGTGTATCAATTTCATCTCGCCGTAACCTTAATTTCGTAGGTGGTAACTCATCCACGACTTCTGAGTCCCTACCCTGCCCACGCGGTCCGCCTTCCAGGTTTTGCGATCCTCGAATGCTTGCAACGAGTCGGTATATTCAAGGAGGCCACCCGAATACAAGCGATATCGAATCGAATCAGCAGTAGGAAGCAGGATGGCGACTCTAGCTGTAGCCAAGCCGCTCGCGCCTACCCTCAAGCTACCAGAGTGAGTGAGCGCACATGCCTGCCTCAAGCTCCAATGGCTAATTTTCTAGCCTCTCCGGTGAAACCATCGCTGTTCAGGTTGGTAATGAAGTCGTTCACGTACACGAATTTCACACTCGTATCACCGAGAGTCTGCTGTCCTCAAGAGCAATGTGGCGGAGCAGAAGGATGGCGAGATGAATTCTGAACTTGTAGGTCGGGACCAGATGGATATCTCGGAGGCTTGAAAGGAGCACATATGTATACCATACTCAGCTGCGCGACAAGGCTTTCAATAACTACATGCTGATGAGGGTACTTGAGGACATCCGTTAATGGGATGTGTACGCGCTTGATAGACCTACGCAAATGCAATGTTAAGATGAGACTATTGGATGGCCAATCAAAAAATTAACATGTTATCAGTTCACCTTCACTTAGGCGAGAAACAGTTCGCATCACCCAGGTGAAGGCGCATTATTTATTAGCGAGCGAAACTGGGAGCACTCCTCTAAGCTTTCCCATCTACCACTCTCTTCAGTTCACAGACTTTACCGTCCCTATATCCAACGAGATGTCGACAGCAACAGCCACCACTTGCAGCACTGCTACAATTGTTCTAGTGGCGCCACCCGAGGACTTTGAGATGCCCAGGTAGATCAGATGCGGCATTGTCTTACACGCCGAGTACTAACGACACTATAGCCTTAGAGGCGACCTCGTCCCTGTCAGGCTCGGCGGCAACAAGACCTCAATACTGCGTGTACACACCACCGTGCTGGTCAAAAGTTCCGAATTTCTGAAGAACGCCATAAAACCGGGATGGCGCACTGATGCTACGAACCCATCGATATCTTCGACTTCGAGCTTACGATCTTCGAGGCATATTGCGGATGGCTATACGCTGGGAAGATTGTACGTCACAAGGGCCATCACTTCAATCTCCTCGCTAAACTATATGTCCTGGGGAAAAAGCTGATGGATACTGCCTTCAAGGATGCCATCATCGCTGCCATCATCCGTTCATGCATTGACTACAATATGTATCCCGGAATTAAACCGATACAGACCATTTGCGCCGGTACGTCTGCCAGTTCGCCTGTGCGACGTCTGATAGTAGACTTCTGGGTGCTCAATGCCGGACGAACATGGAAGGGGCTTTCGGATTTGATCGAGGGAACCTGTCCTGACTTCGTACAGAGGCCATGGCTCGCGACTCCTGAATCTTACCACATGGATAGCGAGACCAAGTAAAGAAGCTCGTCTGTTCTGAGTTGTGCGGTCAGACACTAAAAGTTACTTGGTATACCTTGAACCAAGAGAGAGATATACGGGACATAGCGAATATTTTCACAGCATGATTTCCTCAGATACAAGTCGTGACATGAACAGTTGGGGCTGGAAGACATATCACTGGATACGGCAGAAAAGCAGGAAGGAGATTGAGTTGACAGGAAATAGGTATCTTCTCACTTACTATCTACCATAATTCATCACTCAATACTACCGCCGAAGCAACGATATCATACAGTTGAAAACGCCGAACATTCTACCCTTGTGACTGATTGACCACTTTGCGTGCTCCTAAACTCCAATTCGTATACTTAAGCAATAGTCGTCTAGAAACCAAAACCACCAGGGAAGCCGCCGGGAAATCCGCCACCCTGCTGGAACTTGAAGCTGCCACCACCGCCAGGGAAACCACCGCCTTGCCTGAACATGAACTGCTGGCCTCCGAACGGCGAGCCCTGGAAGGGATGGCCTTGTTGCTGCTCGTTGTTGTTGGGGTCGTCACCGCGGTCAAAACGTTCCTTGAGTTCAGGGTCGGAGAGGACTTCGTAGGCTTCGTTGACGGCAGCCATCTTCTTCTGCGCATCCTCAGGAGTCATGTTGTTGGCTGAAGCCTTATCAGGGTGGTAGACCTTGCTCAACTTGCGGTATGCCTTCTTGATCTCGCGTTCATCTGCATCACGCGTTACGCCGAGGACCTTGTAGTAGTCCTTTGTCTTCGACCGCTTGAGCAGTGTATGTGCTTTGTTGTGCAGCTCATCTAGCTTCTGGCTTTGGTGGTGTTCTTTGGCATGGTCTAGTGTACGAACACAGTCTTCAAACTCGTCGGCTTCGAGCTGGCCTTGGGCCTTGTGGATAAGACCATGTAGCGAGTTGGGGTTGAGCTGTAGGGCTTCGGTACAGTATGGCGTGCCCTTCTTCAGGTTGTTCATCTCGACGTAGGCTTCGCAGGTCATTTCGACGAGGTTTTGGTAGAGACCTTGCGGGGAGTTGGCGTAGATGTAGCCCTTTTCGGTGTAGTCTTTGAAGTCTTGTTTGACCTCCTTCAAGAGACCTGGGT
>Ga0115846_100537_pt1 | contig 19641 bp, 19 predicted proteins | sample InSIn5gowninarea_2_FD_83860 | JGI IMG/M metagenome (GOLD analysis project Ga0115846, IMG submission 83860)
CCAAAAAAACAACATTCAACATCGGCACCCGCAAATCCGCCCTCGCCCTAAAACAAACAGACCTAGTCCTAACCGCCGCCACCCAGTCATGTCCAGACTATACTTTTGTAGTCAAAGCACGCGATACAGCGGCTGGAGATATTGATAAAGTTACGCCGTTCAAGGATATGGTTGTTAAGAATATTTGGACGCATGAGCTTGAGATGGGGCTGCGGGAGGGGGGACTGGACTTTTTGGTTCATAGTTTGAAAGGTACGTTTTTTTCCCCTTGGTTTTTCTCCCTGTTTGCTTTTGAATCGTGTTGGGTTGTGGAGGTGTGGTCGTGAGATTTGTGGGATTTGGTGGAGGGGAGGTTTGTGGAAAGTATGATTGGCATGAGAGTATTGGAGTTGTGTTATTGGTGTCAACGGTCAACTATGCCTGAGTGGAATTCGGCAGCTAACGATACTAATGCATAGACGTCCCCACCGTCCTCCCCCTAAACTGCGAAATCGGCGCCACCCTCCCCCGCTCCGACCCCCGCGACGCCCTCATCATAAAACCACACCACCCCTCCGGCGCAACACGCATCCAAGATCTCCCAGCAGGCAGCATAATCGGCACATCCTCCATCCGACGCACGGCCCAAATCGCGCTCAAACACCCGCACCTCATCGTCAAAGATCTACGCGGTAATATCGACACGCGGCTTCGAAAACTCGATGACAAGGATGGTGTGTTCGATGCTATTATCCTTGCTAGTGCGGGATTGATTCGGATGGGTTTGGAGGGGCGGATAAGTCAGTTTTTGAGTGGGAGGGTGGAGGATGGGGGGATGTTGTATGCTGTTGGGCAGGGGGCTATCGGAGTTGAGAATAGATGTGATGATGAGGTTGTGAGGGGGATTATGGGGAGGGTTAATCATTCAAAGACGTTTTTTGAGACGAGTGCGGAACGGAGTTTGTTGAGGACTATTGAGGGGGGGTGTTCGGCGCCGTTAGGGGTGGAAAGCGAGTGGGTAGAGAAAGAGGAGTTGAGGTTACGCGCTGTTGTGGTGAGTTTGGATGGGAAGCACGCTGTTGAGGCCGATGTTAGTGCGGTAGTCAAAAATGTGGAGGAGGCAGAGAAGTTGGGACAGGATGTTGCGGCGCAGGTATTAGGGAGGGGGGCGGATAAGATATTGGCGGAGATTAAAGCGAAGAGGCCTACTACTGCAACGGACTTGGAGGAGAATTGAGCATGGGACGATAGAAGTGTTGACACGATGCGCATGACTCAACACATCTGAGAACAAGGCATTTTCAGCGAGCGTTAACGATATTTTCGAAAAACTAACCAGCATCATAACAAACATATATACTGTACGAACGTAGTATGAATTACTGTAGTGAAAATGGAACTAAGAACGTAGTTATCCTCCTTCCAAAGTATCGCTATAGCACAAAACTTTGACTCAACTCTTGCCACCACCTCGTTTTAATTACCGCTCAAATCCCAGCCAGCATGTCACTAGCAATCTTCTCCGCCAACGCATAAATCGTCGCAACGGGATGCCCTGGCAACAAAACCGGGAAAGCGCTCGCATCCACAATTCTCAATCCATTCACCCCTCGCACCCGAGCTCTGCTGTCCAGCACAGCCATCGAGTCCGTGTTATTGCCCATCTTGCATGAGCAAGCAGCATGGTAAATCGTGAACGCAGTGCTCTGGATAAATTCTAGGATCTGTGCATCTGTCTGCACGGTTGGGCCGGGTATGACTTCAGGGCCATTGAGAGCCGGTTGAATGGCCGAAGTGTTGAAGACAGTGCGACAACGCTTGAAGGATTCGATGGCAACGGCTTGATCTGTGGGGCTCGTGAGCCAACCAGGTGAGAAGATAGGGAGTACGGACGTGTCGCTTGAGTTTATGGATACGAAGCCACGGGACAGAGGAGCGACGAGACCTGCGATCATCGAGGCATAGTCGGCTGTATCTGTGGGGTCAACGCCGGATGCATCACCTACTATGAACTCCAACTCAGGCCAATCAGCAGGGAACTGTGCTAGGTCTTGCTGTGCTTGGGTGCCGAGTGCGGTACGGTTGGGCAGTTTCTCCCAAGCAACGAAATCAAACCCTGTATTTGTGAGCTGACCAGTGCGGTTGATGTTGTAATCTGCTATGGCTTGAGCGTAGTAGTATGGGTCTTTCAGACGGCCGAGACCTTGAGTATTGACGCGGTGAGTCAATGTAAATAGGACATGATCTTGAACGTTCTGGCCTACGCCAGGAAGATCAACCATGACGGGAATGTTGAAATTCTGGAGAGTGGCGCTTGGGCCAATACCTGAGACCATCAGGAGTTGAGGAGATTGGATGGTGCCAGCACTGAGGATAACTTCGCGTCTAGCGCTGATCGTGTAGGGGATTTCATATGATGTTACTGCAACGCCAGTTGCGAGTGGTGTAGATGAAGTAGTATTGAAGACGATGTGTTTGGCGAGAGTCCGAGGATAGATGATTAGATTTTGGCGGTTCGATACAAGCGCATAGGCGAGATAAGAAGCTTCAGAGGAGGAGCGAGTCATGTCGGGAGCGACCGTTTGAGTTACATACTGAGCGCCGAGAAGTATGCCGGAATCCATATCGCTAAGTGTTGTGAAATTGAGTTCTTGGAAGGCTAGCTTTGCCCACGAACCAAATGGGACTGGGTAGTTGATGTAACCAACTTCGAGTGGCCCGCCAGAGGCAATGAATGCATCCGCTGAAGGTTGGGGCACGGATGCATTTGCAGGACGCTTCGACATATCCGGTGATGTATAGTGTGCAGATTTCTGGAAGGATGGGAGCCAGTTGTCCCATGTATAAGACGTGTCGTTCACTAGGTCGGCCCATAGCTGGTATGATTGTTTGGTTCCACGTTGATATACCTGACCGTTCAACGCCGAACTGAAAAGTGTCAATCAAGAGGAACAGACCGTCAGCAGAAAGACTAGATGACTTACCTCCCTCCTAGTGTTCGGCCTCGCCAGTAGTGAAAAGTCTGGTTGTCTAAACCAAGCTGAGGAACAGTTTCGAGGCCCCAGTCGACAGCAGGAAAAGCATCAGTCAGGAGTAGTGATGTCGAATCGTATGCCAAGCCTAGTCCTGGCACGACTGAAATGTTGCCAAAATCTTCTTCGTAAAAACCCCCAGCTTCGATTACAGCGACTGTTAGTGATGTGTTTTCTGCCAGTCTTGTTGCCAATGCAAGTCCTGCCGTCCCTCCCCCAACAATGACATAGTCGTACGAGGCATTTGAACCAGGAATACCGAAATTATTACCATATATTGGTCCACCGCGGTAGTATGCTTCAGTCACAGTAAGCAACAACAGCGAAGCGGAAAGAGTCAACATGGAGTGCTTCATGTTGTTTGGTCACGAAGTAAACAGAAGTTCAAGCATAGGACAGGGATCCTTGCTCTTTTGATGGTTGTGCCACAGGTATGAATAACCAGGTTCTGTAGGTCGAGCTTATAGCTTTGTACGCCTCGATTCGGCAAAGCTATGCTATACCATGGGTGGGCAGGCAGAATGGTGTCATGATCATACCCATTGGTGACAGCACAGAACACTAATGCAGGACAGAAGCAGGTTCCTGATTTCTTCGATCGTGAAGAACTGCCAGTGAGACAGGCCAACATAAGCGAGTAGTGGCAGCACTATACCCTAGGCGAGATACCTACGCAATGTACAACAACCTCGTCCATTGTATCGACTTACAACGTTGATTGAAGGATGTGAATGAAGAGTATCGACTCAAGTAATCGCCATGCTGGGAGCCTGCTGCCAAATCCTGCTACACGTGCTTGCAAGGAGGATCGTATACATGAGTGTGGGAGCAGATACAACATAGCAGTCAAAGCTATTGTACTATACTTGCTAATTTTGATTCCCACCTCGGTTGCGGAAGACTTGCAGGCTCCTCACGGGGAAGTATGATCAAACCAGGTTCAGTTCTTAGTTTCGACGATCGCCCGCTTGCACCACACGACCATTGTGAGGTGGCTACCTATGCATCATGCAAGCGAAGCTGGTGGACTATAAATAAGCTACGCGCTAAGAAGCTCAGAAGTAGCTGGGGCCATAAGCGCCGGCGGTTAAAACGTCCCCGTGCCGATATATACAACAAATACACATTTTTTACAAAATTTCTTAGATGGTCATCCTTCTAGGCCTGTACTGGAAGATCCAACATTATTCTTATGCAATCGACCATAGGAGGCGGAAAATAGAGGTTCCCGTTCGATCACCTGTACTCAAGCCGCCTGCCGACTGGCTAGTAGTTGGGTGGGTGACCACCAGCGAATCCCAGCTGTTGATTGTTTTGCATTTTTGATGCTCGGTCTATCTTGTTGTTGCTTTTTGCTCTGGCAGGAGAGGAATGTCGAGACACCCATGCGGCAGACCGGGTATTTCTCATGTTGTGGAGAAACTTCCCGGCTCTTCGCCTTATTCGTGTTAGGAAATTATCTGGCAGTATGACAGCAGGTCACCACCAGCGAACGAATATAAGGTCTTTGCATTTTGGTGTGAGCAGCTTCCGCTGCAGCTTGGTGCTCTATGTGCTGCCGGGACCTCCCAGTAGGGCAAACCTTCTGACAATGCTCGGACCTATCTCATCATACTCTGCTTTTGTATGACAGTAGCTGCGGAATTCAGGTGTTTGGCCAAGCAAACTGCCTCCGAACCAAGGACCATGTCTCTGTCTCTTGTGTGTGATAACTTGTACATCTAATCCTCCACTTCTTGCGCCGCCACTTCTAGCTTCTGATGCACGAATCCTAGCATCTACCATGTGCTTGATATCTCTTTGTAATCGTCTGCCAAAGTCCTTGTATAGTGTGGATCCACCTGACAGCACAATGTTCTTGTATAAACCTCTTCGAACGTCGATTGGGGATTGTTGGATGACTGTGTCTACCACGGTTGGGAGAGGAGTAAGGAAGTCGGACGAGTATATCTCAGGATTGAAGAATATTTCGGGGGCCAGGAACCGCTCGTATCCGACGTCGACTGATATGGTCCTGCCACTAGGGTGCGTAACTGTATGCTTGAGAAATCGATCGGGCTCTTGATCGTATCGCGCAAACTCCTTCACGATATCAGGGCAGACATAACAATATTCCTCCTTGACAGCTTCTGCGGTTTTGAGACTGCTGTCCGCTTCTCCTCTTTCTCGTAACAGGTTCTGTACGAAGTATGTAATATCTCGACCAGCAATTGGTATGCTTTTTATCGATGAACCAATAACATAGCCCTCTGCGACAGGAATGACATGAGTCACACCATCCCCAGAATCTACGACCGTTCCAGTAAGCGATCTGTCAGTGACTCTAGAAGATGTCCAGGACGCTGCAAGTGCTAAGACTGCTTGCACAGCAATATAGAGGCCAGCGCAGTTAAAGGATTCGAACATAATCTCGGCTGTATTTTCTCGGTTCTCGGGAGGATTGAGAGGCTGTCGCGTGGTTAGCGTAGACAGTCAGATTTCGAGTGGAACTTACAGGTTCTGTCAACAAAAAGTAATGGTCTTCTGGCTCAACTCGTAGATATTTGAATATCGAATTTGCCCAGAATCTCTCCATGTGGTCCCAATTTTCAATTTGCCCATGGCGAATCGGGTAATGTATGCCATATCCAGGACCTGAGGCTGCTGCCAATGCTTCATCTCCAATGAAATAGTCTAAGTCTTCTGTCCCTCTTTTGCCGGCGAGATTGGAACCTGCCCCAGCACCACCAGTCAGGAATGTAGGCTTGTTGGCAACAGCAGGTCGTCCAGAGCCGGTACCACCAGCCCCGGCTGCTCCTCCTTTAGTTGCGATCGCAGTGGGAAAGACGAAAGACGGCGCATCGTTCCCGGCGAATCCTTGTTCACAAATCAGCTTCGCAATGGAAACATACAGGAAGCAAGCGAACCAAGTTTAGAGAAACCCGTGCCGCTGTCCACGATATTAGTAGGTGAAGCATAGTTATAGGTCTGCCTTACTTGTCCATGACAACGGCCGGTGTTTGGGAAGTCATCTTTGCGTTGTTGCTAAGAACCGGCTGCGATTCAAGTAGTGTCGGAGGGGTAAGAGAGGAGGTTTTGAGTTTACCGCTGAGTTATCATGACCCAACGATGCGTACTGCGCTTGATGTGTGCAGGTAGCTGTGGCACTACTAGAGTCAACCGGCAGACCTGGAGTGACAACTTGTAGAAACGCTACAACTGCAGGCTGGCGTGGGACATGCTTCGGAGAAAGCAACACCAGCGGAATGGAGTCAGCCTGAGTGGGATGACGACGTCTCGGAGAAATCCTTGGCGGATGGTTTATCTAAACACTTTTCAGAGATCACTCCCTCTTCGTTGTCTAGTACATCAACGATTCTATCAGCTTCGGCTATGGACTTGTGGGCGCAGTATCTACTTGGGATAATGTGAGGAAGGCGCGACTTTTGCACCTGCCTCTCAAGGTTCGGATCCAACAAAAACATGGAACGCATGAAACGCCCTCGATCCTTACCTGAGCACTTCGGACAAGTTTTATCTTCACCATATTGATAACATAGCTCTACAGACACCGCTGCCACGCACTATCAATAACACTTTCTGTGTTCTTGTGGAGAAACGTTCATTCATTGCTCTTCTGAAGTGTAATTGATCTCTCTTGTTTATCTGCGTTCATGCACACTTGCTCATGTTCTACGACACACCCAATCTCATTTACTCGATCCAAGTGAACATACTACATTCACTACCTCCAAGCACTGCTACTTCAGGTGGAAGAGCTCATCCTATAAAAGCTAGTACAATTGATGTTGACCCATCTCTGGCGGCATAGATCATCAACCTTTGAGTGAACAAGGTTCATGCCTTTCAGACGTTCGGTTGAAGGTGGTGATCTTTGTGCCATCTATGTTCATGCTGGCGCTGGATACCACAGCATAAACAATGAGAAACATCATTTGGCAGCTTGCAATGATGCCGCACGTGTGGGTATGGCAATTTTGAAGAATGGTGGTGATGCTATCGAGGCGGTTGAAATGGCAATTCGACTTCTGGAGGACCGAGAAATCACCAATGCCGGATATGGCAGCAACTTGACCATAGCCGGTGATGTTGAATGCGATGCTTGCATGGTTGACCATTTCGGAAGAAGTGGTGCCGTTGGTGTGATCACAAGTGAGTGGCCTACCATTTTGGTGACGATAAGCTGACAGGAATCAGACGTCAAGAACCCCATTATCGTCGCCCGCTTAGTCCTCGATGCCAGCATAAAGCCTCTTTCCCTTGCTCGAGTACCCCCTAACCTTCTTGTTGGGCCAGGTGCCTCGGACTTTGCGTTTGTTCATGGAGCCAACCTTGTTCCCCCAGAGTTTCTGGTTTCTGAAGGTGCTAGAATTCGGTGGCAAAATTGGAAAAGGGATCTGGTCAAGGCTGATGCGGATGAGAGAAAGCACGCTGAGCTTCCCATTTATCACTCTGCTCCAACAACACCAGCTGCTAGTTCGCATACATTGAGCCCACCAATTACACCACAGACACAAACCCAGCGACACCCCTTGCCGCAAAATGTCTCGAAACATGCTATTGGGGACGGGTTAAATCCACGGACACTGGAGGCTATTGCAGAAACTTGCGCTGATGATGATGAGGAGGGAACTGATCCTTACCTAGCAGCTGCTCTGGCAGCAACGAGAAAGAGACCGCGAATAGACGGCTCTACAGAGAATGAGGACACCTCACTGCTGGACAATATGCCACCTGCAGATGACCTAAGCTCGCCGGATTTGTTTGATGCTAAGGACCAAGACAGAATTACTGACACAGTCGGTGCAATAGCAATCGACTGCTTCGGCCGAATCGCAGCTGGTTCATCGTCAGGTGGCATAGGTATGAAGCACAAGGGCCGGTGTGGTCCCGCTGCGCTTGTCGGTATTAGTACTGCCGTCATCCCAGCTGATCCCGACGATCCTGATCGTGCCTCTGTTGCAACCGTCACCAGTGGCACAGGCGAACATATGGCTACGACCGCTGCATCTCAAACAGCTGCTGATCGAATTCTTTCCTGTACTAGGAAAGTGAAAGGTCAACTTGAGCCTTGTACTGAAGACGAAGCTATGTTCTCCATGATCCAAAACGATTTCATGAAGCATCCTGGCGTGCAAAACAGTCCTTGCCAGGGCGCGATCGGCATTCTCTGTGTCAAGAAAACCAAGCACGGCATTTATTTCTACTTCGGACATAACACTGATTCATTTGCCATTGCATCGATGCACTCAGATGAGCGCAAGCCAGTGTGTGTCATGTCTCGAAGTAGGGAAAGTGGATTGATAGCTCAGGGTGCAAGAAAGGCAAGAGCACGAGGCTCTAGGAGAAGCTAGAGACCCCGATGAACGTTCCAAGACCCAACAGTGCAGTATCAACCAAGTAGGGCAACATTTTGCTGATCTACGCATGGTGGATGCCTCGAAGGATGGTTCTATGGTGTGGGAGTAAGCGGAGTAGATGAAGAGGTTATTATGTCTCGCGATACCGCTACTGTAAGCCATGGAGTGCCGGACGGAGGCACGGTGAATGTGCAAACGCATCTTTCAAGGGGCAAAATTCTTCTACCTAGGACCCTAGACTCTTAATGAAAATAAATTTCGTGAGCGTAATGTAGTGGCATCTTCGCCCGTCTTCAAAATCCACATAAATACGACCACAGATTAAACCATACCCGGCACTATTCATAGAACCGTAACCCAAGCCCCAGGTCATGCACAAGTATCTGTTTTTCAAGGTGTATACTCGGTCCCAGCAATGCTTTTAATGTACAGTCATCCCAGAAAATCATACATCAAATCTGGAATATACTTGGGTCGGATGAATGACGTTACATCATGATCGATTCACAATATACCAAAGGTAGGTACAGGAATTTTCAGGCTTATCAATAACCTCAAAAACTACCGAACACCGGCTCGTTCAAAACGGTCCATCTATACCTACCAGAATCTGAATCCGTTCCCCTTCAGACAAGCCCTTGAAAACAAGTAGAACCCAACCCCACAAACTCAGTTTCGAAAGTTGACCTACTCACGATCTCCCCATTAAAATCTTCAACACATCAACACCAACCTGCAAAACATTCTGATCCCTGACATCGCGCAGCGCGGTCTTGACTTTCTCTATCCCCGCCGCTCCAATTACAACTGTCTTCACTCTTTCACCCTGAGTTTCCCCGGGAGCATTGAGTAAATTGAGTAACACCACGAAACCTCTATGCTTGAGACCGCTGTCATTATCACACATCATATCGAGTATGATATCGATGGCGCGCGGTAGACGTTCGTGGTCTTCGATGAGTGTCTGTACGACATCCTCGTAGTCCGTCAGCATTGCTAGTGCCCCACCGGCCGCAAGACGCGTTTTCAAGTCGTCGACGTCGGCCATAGCTGTTAAAATACGCAGTCGTTCGCGCGCGCGGGGGGAGGAGGTCGACGTGTACTGGGATAGACAGACTTGCGGGTTGGCGGTTAGGTTGCATATTAACTCTGTTGTTGCGCGGCGGAGGAGGACGTGGGAGGAGAGGAGGAGGGATTCTAGGGCGGGCCAGGCGGTGCGGGTTATGAGTGTTGCGATGGATGTGGTGGGGGAGGTGCTGGCGAGGTTTGTGAGGGCGAGGAGGGATTCGAATGTTGGGAGGAGGTCGATTGGACTGTTGTTGTCGTTGATGAAAGATTGTGATTGGTGCGGGGTTAAGAGGGAAACTAGAGGGGGGATGGCGGATGTTATGTTTGGTGTGCCAGAGGAGGGGAAGACGTGTGTTGGATTTAGGGAGATGAGGATGCGGGCGAGGCCGTGGGCGGCGGTCGTGGAGTATTGGTTTGTATTGTTGTTTTCTTGGGGGCGGGGCGGCGGGAGAGATGGTTTTGTGGTTGAGGGTTGTGATGATTGTTGCTGTTGTTGTTGGTAGTGTGTTATGAGGAGTCGTACGGCGCCTTGTTGGGCGAGGGTGCCTCGGTCGGATTTGCTGCGTGAGAGCGAGTGTAGGATTGTGTCTGTAAGATGGGTAGCTGCGGATGATGGTTGTTGATTTTTGTTGATTTTGACGAGTGTTGCGACAACACCGGCTTTGACTAGTGCTGCGTTGCGCTTTTCGACATGCACATCATCTTCGAGTTCGCTGACGTCTGCTGGTTTTGAGGCATTGGCATATGCTTTGAGCTGTGAGATCTTCTTTTGCTCTTCTGAGAGATTTGGTTGGTAGTGTGTTAGATTCGAAATTATGCTCAACCCGCCGATGACGATTTCAGGCGATATGGGATGCTCTTCAAGAGCTTTTAGAAGCGCTTTGATGACTTTTGGATTGCTCGCTAATTTTTCCTTGACTTCAGGTCTCAGAGATGTGTATGCAAGACCTTCAATACTGTCAGAGATGTTCTTTCCTTCGCTCGGTGATGCAGGTGCTTCAGATTCAACAACAAGGGAGTTTTGGAAAAGATCAACAAGGTCACTAACATCGTCTTGGCCAGTCTTTATACTGGCTTTCTGGTCTGCCCCTCCCCTGTTCGACGCGTTTGCTATTCGTAGCTTGGCGAGAACAGTAGCCGCCACGGTGGGTTGGCGTCCGACACCGTTGCTAACTTTGTGGGATAACCAAGTGGAGCATGATTCTTGGATGGCTTTGCGGCAGGCTCCATCTACACAAGCAGCATTGATCAGAGCTAGGAATGTATCGTGAATTGTCGGACTGGAGTGTTTCTGTTCAAGAAGAGGCATCAGACTTGGAAGGAAGCCTTGAGTGAGGAAAAGCTGGGCCGCGAGGTTGCCGGCGACGGGGAAGAGTTGAGCAGCTGCTGAAAAGCTAATGATCAGATCATCAGCCTTTTGTCGAGACACCCGGCTTGTGACGAAGTTGACGAAATACTTCTGCGCCTCGAGCTCAGAGGATTCCATGAATTTAGTTATGACTAGAGTCGCTTGACCACGCACGTCAGCTGGTAGCCGAAGATCAAGCGACGTGAGAAGAGCATCGAATGCGTCTTCGTCGATATGAGTATACAGGCGTTGAGTGTCAGCCAAAAGCAAGAGGGTAATGCCTTTGAGAGCTCGGCCGTCATGATCGTGCCCGCTTTCCATTAGCTTCGCGATGAAGAGCACAAAAAGATCATCTTCAACACGTAATCTGACTTCTTCATTCTGCCAGAGCTTAATGTCCAGGACCACACTTCTGAGACAATTAGCTGACTCGTCCCCTCGCGCAAATAAATCTTCGAAGAATTCGGTTGTGGAGTGGATGAGTCGTTGGGTGAGATACTGCCTCACTTGCACATTGCTTCGTGCTAATTCAGAGACGATGACATCTTGTACAGAAGACAGCTTCTGAGGTTCCTCTCCCAAGATGAGTTGCAGACTCTCAAGAGCATCAGAAGAAGTCAGGTTGCTCAACTCCGACGACCGTAAATAATTTGCTGCATCCTCACCAGCTTTAGAGTCGTGATACTGAGCATAGCGCCGACATAGGTCTACCAGTGGCGATGAGTTCTGACCATCGTGCAGCGTAATGAAGGCTGCTTGTACATCAACGTTGTCGTGAGCTAACACCGATGCCTGTCTCAACTTTGATGAGGCTTGCTACCAACCGTATCAGTACTCCTTCTCGGATGCGACTGGTCAGGCTGACTCACATCAAGCTGCCCGGATTTCGCAAGTGCAATTGCTTCGGTTGCAAGACCAGAGGCCTTTTCGTAAGATATTCGTTGAGTTAACCTGCCTACAGCAGCCATGGATGTGAGTGCCGAGCACAGATAAAAGACACTAGTTGGCACAGCGACCTTTTGTATGTGTTTTGGTGTACAACTAGATTGGTCAAAAGAGGTAGAAGAAATTGAAGTTCTTTATGGCGTGGGCAATACTGGAGTCACACGAAGTGAGATGCAGTTGAAACGTTTTTGTGGATGGATGGCAACCAATCGGTCCGTTTGTCAGATAACTCCCCAGCCTTGCAATTAGGTGTCTGCTTGTGTTTGATCTCAGTTCTGAGATCTGCTTTATGATCAGAAGAACAGCGGTCAAAATACAGAGAATTGTTGTTTGTTGTGGCACGTGTAAAATTGAATGGGTTCAAATGGCGTTTTCAGGCGAGACGCGCTAAGTGGCAGACACCGCCATTGTCAGACTGGCTCAAATTGGCATGTGGCCTCAGGCTGGCTGCGAGATAACTCTGCAGCCTTTGGGAGCTATAGCATAAACATGAGACTCGTGTCTATAAATCTGTTAGTACAGCTCGCTGGCTTAACTAAACTCGGGTGGCTCATCATGGTCTAACTAATTCAAGTCATTTGACTGACTCGACTGACTGCCATGGCTCAGTGCGCTCAGCTCTACCTAAATTCCTGAGCCTATTGCTCAACTCTATCACGTGACTTCTATCTTATCTTTCACGTGCTAGGCTCTTTCGCCTAACTTTCCTGTTTAACTGTTATGTGGTCATGCTGTGTTTTCTTCTCTTGTACCAACCTGGAACCATCCTCACTTTACCTTCGTCCTGGTGTACACAGCGATCGCATCCAGGCCGATTCATAACAAGTAGTTACAGACTCTATCTGTTAGAATGAAACTCTTGTACACGTCGCCGTTATAGTAGATCTAGGCCTATTCACTTGGTTGGCAAGGTTGTAGAAATACATGATTCTATCCTCTAATTTTGGCAGAATTGTCGAAGGACTCATCCACTCTGTAGCACCAACTGAACACTTCTGTAGCTACCCAACCAATGGTGGTCTATGAACCTGATATAATGAATTCGCTTCCATATTTATACCCACAAGCTCCAGTGGCCTCGATAACGAAAAGATGCTTGTTGACCGTCGGCCAACCCCTGCGTCACGAGCAATGTCTCTCCATTCTCTTTATGCACATCTTGCTCTGCAAACCCGAATCTGTTGACATGTTGCGGGCCCTCTACCTCCCTAATGTACCCGAATTGGCACTCTGTGAATGCCACCTTTGGTTGCCTTTGATAGAATACATCAAAATCTTGATGCAACGCCTGGTGCAGATTTTCGATATCTCCATCTGGGTGCAGCACCTTCCAAGGATTGATACAATCTTGACCCTTGCACGACTTCAGAACCATGAGGAGGGCATCGAGACGTGTGACTACGTTGTCTAAGCCTCTGCCTGCAATATCGAATTCTGTCGCTAGGGCGGTGTCGCCAAGTACATCATGCATTTGACCCGGGTCGGCCTTGACATTATACAGTTCCTTTGCATTGGAGCACCATACTGTGTAAGAGAGACTATAGGTCTCGCCAATGAGTCGTAGTGTCTTGTAGGTATTGTTGGGATAGACATTCGTATTTGTGTAGTCCCCAACGCTGCCATTGTAGCCAAATTTGCCTTCGGGGATGCCAACGCCCCAAAACTCGACATTGACGTGCTCGGAACGTCTTTTGTGCTGGTCTTCATCGGAGAGAGGAATAGGAAGACCGTCAAAGTTGGGCTGACTGCCTCCTGCAAGTGCAATGATCGTCGGGCTCAGATCAGTGTGCGATGTGACTACATCGAGAGATCGTCCAGCTGGAATTCCAGGGCCTCGAACGATAAGAGGAATGTGTATATCTGTATCGAAGCTGCATTCCTTCCCAGGATGCATGCGGTGTTGGCTAATATGATAGCCGTTGTCGGTAGTGTAGAAGATATATGTGTTATCGAGCACACCTTTGGATTCCAGCTGACGTATAAGATTTTCGACCATTTCGTCGACAGATTGAAGTGCTCGAAGGCGAGCTCGTTGATATTCGTCATTGTAGGCTATGATGGTATCATTCAAACGTGGCAGTTGAGCAATCCACTCAATACCTCCTTGCTTTTGGATGTCAGCCACTACTTTGCCCGAGGAATAAGCACGTACTCACCTTCTCAGGATTAAAATCGTAGGTGCGTGGAATCTTGTAGTCCTTAAAGAGATGGGCATGACGGGGAGCATAGCGTGGCATGTCTGACTCGAAAGGGTCAAGACGGATATTGCCATGGGGAGCAACTGGTGCCACGGTCAGGAAGAAAGGCTGGTCATGGGTCAAAGCTTCAAGAAGGAATTCTTCGGCCTTATGAGCAGTCACGTCGGGTGAGTATTGGCCAGCATAGCTGACAGGAGGGGCGCCATTCCGAGACATGGATGCATTGTAGTATTCATATGTCGAGGGGTCCAGAATGAAGTCAGAGCCGTTGAATCCGCCAGCATAGGGACTGTTGTAGTTGTCAACACTGTGGTGATTCCAGAGCTTCCCTGTGTAATAGGTGTTGTATCCAAGCTCTTGCATCCATGTTGGAAGGTAGTTATCGTTAATGCCTTCTCGAACGACCTTAGGGTAACCTCCTGCCAAAACATCAGCCGCAATGCTGAGATGAAGAGGGAAAAACTCACCATAGGGAGCCCAGACATCAGTGACATTCGTGTTGTGAGCTGCGCGACCAGTCCATAGATTGACTCGAGATGGGCAACATAGTGCTATTGTGCAGAAGTGATTTGTATACAGTGTTCCTTCATTCGACATGTATTTTTGCACCAGTGGCATGTGATCCAGAGAGTTCATGTGCCAATCTTGATCATCAGTCAAAATGAAGACTATGTTTGGTTTCTTCGAAGCAAACACAGAGACGGCGCACGCCATCCATAATGCGACCGAACTAAGTCGAGCCATTGTGAGATTTTTAACGATGTTCCGGTCCTCGATCTCTCAAGGTGTGTCAAGGAGAGAAGTTCCCTGAGAATTGTATATAGCATATCCAGCGACATTATCGAACCCGTCTGGTAGTTCGGCACATCGGCAATGACTGGTTCTCAGCATCATGATCCACCCGTGGGGCAACGGAGCAGCTTACAAGAAGCTTGTAGAGCAGTGCTCGAAGGGTCACGATCGAGCATTGGACCATGAACTACTGTATTGAAACAGAACGGGGAGGACCACAACGAACGGTGCATAAAGACCTTGATCACGCTAATAATGCATGGTCATCTAGCGCGTGCCCCATTTCGAAAGGCTTGTCCGCAAAAAGAGGACCCAGAGCCTTGGAACTACCTAGGTAGCCTGGTGTGCACGTGTGCCTGCCTGTCATTTTCCGATTGCCAAGCCTTTGGAATTGAATGTGACTTCCGAACTACAAGCTATTTGACTACCCCAGGTAGGCACTTAGGTACCGATCACACTGGGTCATCAGAGGCGCCCAAATCACCGGTCATGATCATCTCCTATTGTGCTAGCATGAAATGGATCCACCGATATGTGCCCTGTCCATCTCGAACGCGCAGAATGATGAGCATACGGAGCAGCATGCCATAGACAGAGTACAACATCGACGTGCTCTCAACCGCCGCAATCAGCGTGATAGCAGGTCGGTCTGAAGACTCGTGTTGCGTAAAATGCCTTGACTGTGCTGATGGATTTCAGAGCTAATGCAAAGCAACGGATTCAGGAACTAGAAGCAGAAGTCAGACATCTTCGTGCTGAGCTGGAGAAATGCAAACCAGAATATCAGACTGGGCTGAGCCTTTCGGACCATACTACTTCTCCGACGCGACCTGAGCATCCGGCTGAGTTACAGAATGGCCTCGCTTCTCTGACCATGGATGAAGCAACCAGATTCACTGCAAGAATGAGCCATGGCGGCAGCATGGGGCAAACCGACACGCATCGCACTCTGAGTCTATCCCAGCCAGCAGGTCAGGATGCAATTAATGTCCCGTTGCAGCGAGGTTTCTTCTACAATGGAGCTCACCAAGATGTACAAGAACTGGCATTCTCTTACGATGCTGTAGATCACCCATCTTCTTCAAACGGCGTTCACTTGATCGATGCATATGTTAATCCTGGTAGCATAGCTTGGCCGATGCTCGATGGATCCTTCATCCCTACGATACAGATGGACAACCTTGAGGCTACTCCGAGCCCTGGTTCTGGAGGCATAGTTGAACCAACGGAGATATGGCGTTTATTACCACTCCACACCGAACCCACTTGTCGCTTAGATGAGGTGATTTGTCGTCAGAGAATAGGTTCCCAACGCCAAAGCAATCCGGATCCGCATCGAGAATTCTCTTCTACAACCTTTCCAAGTGTCCAGAGTCTTCTCAATCCAATAGAGGATGGCTCTACCAACCCTGTCTCATCTGCAGTTGCCAAACATTCCTCCATGTGGCACGCTCTTGGTTTCGTAGAGAAGCTTGCCGTACACTATCTCCTAAGTCTCTATGTACGGGTAAGCCTCTGTGGCGATAATTATCAATCGGGAACTAAAAGGCAGTTAGTGGCTTGCAATGCCTACACGTCTTCACTACGAAGCAATCCCTGAGTTCCTGAGACCGACAAAAACGCAATGGAACGTGCAACATCCACCATGGGTTGATCTCATAATTTGGTACGTGCGCTGACCTCGAAACATCACATTATATTGAGATCACTTACGCCTTGCATAATCTAGGCCTCGGATTAGAGACAGGATTATCTACGAGATGGACTGGAGTGACTTTGAGCTCTTGCGCAAATTATGTAATGAAAGCCTTTCTGTCAATTGGACCTCCAGTCCATCAAAGGCTATGCACTTGCTCCCCGACAATCGGCTAGCGTTGAGTCCGTCCTTCATACAACATGTGCATAACCTGGGTAATTGGTCGGTAGGTTCTGTACTCGTTGATGTATTTCCTATTATGCAAGGCGCACGGACCCACACAGATAGAGCTCACAGACTCTCTTCCGCGACACAAGGGGCTTAACCATTGGACATGGACTAATGAACGACAAGTTCTTAGAAGCTTCAGCCTAGGACAGGTGTGGACCATAATTGCCAACAAAAATTGTTTGTGCTCCCCTTGATTGGCAAGTGAAACCATTGAAGGCTTTACCAGAACGATCTTCTGCTTGGAATGATAGGACAAAAGCTCTTGCGATACATGTTATCAGTCGACAAGCACCAATCACACTCTCTCAACAGGATTGTTTGGACTGGCTGCTCCTAGTGTTCTCTGAATACGCCCAGGAATTCCATCCGACCAATCCATGCAAATCATCGCACTTTGCAACTATTTTTCCTGCATCTCTAATCCATCCTTCTGATTGCGCCGCAAGGTCTTTGCAACAATGTTGGCTTTGGATTTGTCGATCGTGGGGGTGAAGAAAGCACAAAAGATAGATATTGCTCCGAAGGCCAATGTGGTGAGCATAACATCTCGTACTGCAATCGATGCTGCCGCCTTGTCTGCCTTTGTAGCTGCCGCAAGGATGGCCGGAGTGAGGCCTTTGACAGCAGACGCCTTGGCCGTTCCAGCAAAGTACTGCAGCAGTGCTGGCACTGATGTGGCCGGCAGACCTGCTGCTTTTGCTGCGGCTGGGACTCGCTTGGTGATCTCGCTGTTCAGAACGTTGGTCCAGACAGCGCCGTACACCACACTGCCAAGAGCACTCGCACCTGATCTGATAGTTCCTGCAAGACCTCCTGCACTGCCGATGTCGCGCTGATCCCATAGGGCTATTGTGCTGAAGGTACCACACACAGCTTCTTGTGCTCCAACAAGTAGAAAACCTGGAATGAGAACCCCAAGAACGGTACCCATATTGTGTTCATTGGCACATGCAGCTGCAGCGAGAAGCGTTGTACCGCCAATAGTTCCAGTGAGCAGGATGAATTTTGGACTGATGTAAGATGCTAAGCTGGCGCCTATAACTTGTCCTATGATCAATCCAGCACCAGGAATACAGGACATCAGGCCATATGTGAGACCGGTTACTCCCCAGAGCGTAGAAACGCAGCGTGGCCAGACTATTGCCAGTGCATAGAACTGATTTGCACCGACTTCACACCAAATTGTTAGCTCAAACAAGTTAATGTGGAGTGGGAACAGTGGAGACTTACTGGCAAGAGCGACAACCATAGCGAGCCAACGCAAGTTTCGGAATAGTCTGAGTGGCATATATGGTGCTTTGAGATTGGCTTTAGATTCTGCGAATGAGTCAGCTGTCCGGCTCTGCATGGAATTTATCTCATCTCGGACTTACCCCAAAGAACGAATACCACAAGCAGTGCAGCACCAATCACAATTGTGCTGATCACATGGGCTGATTTCCAAGTATATACTTTGCCTCCCCAAGTCAAACCCATGAGAAAAATGAAGAAGCCAGCGGTGAAGAGGATCAGTCCCACGATGTCAAACTCTCGGATAACTTCCATGCGGCTTCGTCCCTTCTCGATTGTCTTGAAGTTTGGTGGATGGTAAAAGCAGATGAACAGCACCAAAGCGATCGCATCTAACATGGCTAACAGATAAAAGCACCATCGCCAAGTCTGCGTTGTGTGGGCCGCAAATTCGGTCGCTATCACAGCACCGAAACCTCCTAGAGGCAGAGTCCACGGAAAGAGTGTGCTCATGACCAGAAAACGCTTGCCAACTGGAACGAGCTCGCCCATAACGAATTGAAACGCGATTTGTGTGGACGTCGCTATCGACACAATTACCATGCCACCAATGAGCATAGGTACACTGGTTGCACGTGAACATACGAGAGCACCAACCAAGGCCAGGAGGTTGCCTCCAATAAAGAACCACCGTCGGCCAAAGAGGTCTGAGATTCGGCCAACCATGGTAAGAGTACATGCGAGACAGAGTGTGTACACGTAACCCACCCAAACAATGTTGGGGTCAGGACCGATCTCCGCATTAATGATAGTCAACAATGGTGCAACGAAGCTATAGCTGGCAACGCCAGCCATGAGGCTCGTTGCGACAGCCTGCATATCAGGTCAGCTGGCAGGTCACACAGATGGCCACAAGCTGACTCACAAAGTAGGTGCCTAAGAACAATGGGCTGGTGAAGTAACCTGCGGGAATTTCTGCGGCTGTTTTTGCTGTATCCTGGAGCTGAATTTCGCCGGTGTTATGACCATTGCTCCGGACGTCTTGATTCGCTTGGACGTCTTGTTGCTCAGTATCTTCGTGCTGACAGACTTCGACGGGGTTCGAGCCCTTTCCTTCTAAGGCGACCATGATGACAACACGATAGCTTGATGCGTTCTATCGTCGATGGATGGCACTTGGATCAGATAGAAAATGAACCCGGCCAAGTCTTTTGTGCCTTGTTATAGCAAGTCCGGAAATGTGGAACGGGCAAAGGTCTGATCTATATCTCCATCGTTGATGTCACAGACAACACTTTACTAAGTAGGAAGTGGAACGCGCCATCTGCACTTGTTCAACCGATTGAACACTTTGAAGAGGACCAGATCAAAGCCCGGGGCTGCTCGGCGGGCAGAACAACACAGTCAGGAGTATGAATATCCACATATGCCAGCACGTGTACTTCGTACTCAGAATTAATAGTTTAGGCCGGATGATAGTGGAGTTTCTCTACTTGGTTTTCCCCAGACTTTCCTAAACGTTTGACTGTGATTTCCGAAATCATCTGTAATGGCTAAGCCTAATAAGGCAAAAAAGTGGAGGAAAAAGACCCTTCACCTCGCTACAACAACGCTAGATGACCATGCAGCATTGAGCTTTTGCCAGAATTGGTCGTAAGCTTTGGTGCTGTTCATCTGCTTTTACCATCCACCAAACTTCAAGACAATCGAGAAGGGACGAAGCCGCATGGAAGTTATCCGAGAGTTTGACATCGTGGGACTG
>Ga0115846_100539_pt1 | contig 19631 bp, 18 predicted proteins | sample InSIn5gowninarea_2_FD_83860 | JGI IMG/M metagenome (GOLD analysis project Ga0115846, IMG submission 83860)
CTGGACATACCCGATGGAATACAAATCCCGAGGATGATTCGCATAAGAGCGGATAGGTCTATACGACAACTTCCCACCGTGGAAGAGGAAGACAGTCGTCAGCGGACACCTGGCGTTGGATGCCGCGCAGATCTAGAGGGCAGGTAAGCCGACCAAAACGGGCACCAACCAAAACCGGGAATCATCCCGCCGACTCCGGACGACAGTCCTCCAGATTGCCCCGCAACACCAACCCGTGACGCAACACCATCCAATGTGTCCCTTGGCGGGGTAAAATATGCTCCGCATAAACTTTCGGCGGTTGAGCCTCATTCGGCAGACTTGCCGTAGCCCGCTCTCAGGCGTCTAGATACATAAGTTCTTGACCTCCGACTCCGACTTGTTACATATACAACTGTACAGCCACTTTTCCTTATTCAGAGTTTCTATACCAATAGCTCGTGCTTCTACAGCAATCCCTTCCTACCAACCGCAAAGATGTCAATGTCAATCGAAGAATGCCAGTCGCCACGTGCCGGCTTTCCCAAGCCCGTCCCCAACACCCCCACAAACGTCATGCAACAATTCAGCATGGCAGGCAAAACAATCGTCGTAACCGGCGCAGCTGAAGGAATCGGTGGTGCCGTTGCCGACGCCATGGCTGAAGCAGGCGGAAACGTAGCTCTCTGGTACAACTCCAACAGCGCCGCCATCACACGCGCAGAGACGCTCGCAAAAGAGCACAACGTAAAGACAAAAGCCTACAGCGTAAACCAAGTCGACGCTGCTGCCGTACAAAAAGCCGTTCAACAGGTCGTCGAGGACTTTGGCCGCATCGATGTCTTCGTCGCCAATGCTGGTACCGGAGACAGCAAACCACTGCTCGACCAAACCCTCGAGAGCTACCACAACCTCATGAAGGTCAACGTCGACGGCCCTGTTTTCTGCGCAAAGTACGCGGGAGAGGTATTCAAGAAGCAAGGATTCGGCAACTTGATCCTCACAAGTTCGATATCAGCGCATATCGTCAATGTGCCTGTTGATCAGCCCATTTACAATGGTACAAAAGCTTTTGTATCGCATTTGGGCAAGTCGCTAGCGAGAGAGTGGAGGGAGTTTGCTCGGGTCAACATTGTGAGCCCGGGATTCTTTGACACCAAGATGGGTGCTGGACCACAGGTTATCAATGAGGGCTTGAGGATGATCCCATTGGGACGACAGGGAAATGTCAAGGAGATCAAGGGTCTGTTCTTGTATCTGGGTAGTGATGCGTCAAGCTACATGACGGGTAGCGATTGCATCATTGATGGTGGATATGTACTGCCATAAGCAGGGAGTAGATGGAAAAAGAAGTGAATTGATACCAATACCTGCGCTCGATTAGAGACGTAAGAACAACAACGAACATGTACTATCGCAAGCTCGTATATAGACGTGTGACCTCCTGAGCATCCTGACATGAAGAAGAAACAAAGAATTTAGAATTAAAAAGGTATATGTGCTCGCTAATTGCGTATGGAAGATGCTCATACACAACTAAAACCACTATTCGTCTTTACTCCTCGCTCTATCCAAGCTCTCCCTCTCAGTAGTTTCCCCGCTTCCAGCATCAACGACTTGACTGCCTTTACTCTCCTCATCCCTCCTCTTGTCTTGCTCGATATCCGGTGCAGGTGCAAAGGTGCTCTTGCCTCTGATCCTCTTACCATATAGGTAGAAGAACACAGGCATCGGCACAAGTACAGCCGCCACACAACCAAGCAGCGTGCTGGCCCATTGTATACCCATACCGTTGAACATGAATGTTGCGAACAGCGGGAAGACGCCGCCGAAGATGGAGCGCATGAAGGTGTTTGCTGCAATGGCAGAGGCGGCAAACATGAGGTACGCGTCGACAATGTAGTTGAGAAGTGAGAGGAAGATGGAGAAGATTCCGAAGCCGGTCAAGAGACCACTCAAGACAGGGACGATCCAATGGATTTGGCCGGTGTAGCCTGTCCAACCGAACCAGAAAAGACCGCCTGCGAAGAGCACACCGCCGACCATGCTGATAGGCAATCGCCACTCTGGGACAGGGATGTTGTTATTGGCTTCCAGCTTTCGCACATATCGTGGATTGTCGAGTACGATGATGATGAAGGCAATGACTTCGCCAGCAACCATGCCGAAGTAGGCAAGTCCACCAATACCGGGACTCCAGCCATAGACTCCTTGGAAGACAAGTGCGTATGCGGTGAGGAAGAGGTAGAGTAAACCGTCTGGTGTTGTTAGCCCAGTCCCTTTGAACTAATTGACGAATAGATCAAACTTACAGATGAAGCTCATGTAAATAGTGATGAGTAACACAATTGGCTCAGTGAAGAGGATGCGCATGGGTCTGCTGACATTCTTGATGATCAGCTCCTTGAAGTCGACCTCGATCTCCTCCTGTTTCGCGTGTATACCCCAGTTCTTGGTTCGTCTCCTCAACTCGCTCGCTTTATTGATTAGCACTACGGGTGGGTACGTCTCTTCCATGAAGAAGAAGAGCAAGGCAAACGATAGGAAGCCCATGAAACTGCTAATGTACTCGGTCCACCGCCATCCTAGTTCACTCTGTGTGATGAAGCCTCCAATGAAGGGTGCTAGTAGAGGACCCATGAAGACGGTAGCAGAGAAGACAGCGACAGCTAGTCCACGAAGTCTGTTGTCAAACATGTCCGCAAAGACAGCAGCGACAATAGCGAGTGGGGAGGATCCAAAGAGACCGGCGAAGAATCGACAAATAAGAATGGTCTGTAGATCTTTGCCTACGGCTACAGCGATGCTGAAGATGGCGAAACCGAATGCGGCGATGGTGAGGGGAGGTTTTCGGCCGTATAACTCGGAGAAGGGCGCCCACATCTAAGCCTTGTTAGCACATCTCATGTCATGTCTGTGAGTAGCGCTGACTTACCAGAGGTCCAAAAGCATATCCGAAGACGAACAGACTCGTTCCTAGAGTACCCACGACATTGGCGACGCCGAACTGATGTGACACTGATCCGGTAGCAGCCGAGAATATACTGCTGCCCATGGTCGCGGTAAGGGCGTCAAAGGCGAGGATAGCACCAATACCAATCTTCTTCTTCATGGGCCAGTTCTGCGCATGCAGCGGGTCATCCTTGCCGTCAAACTCGACGACATATTCTTCCCTGTCTGGCAAGAGCGGAGGGAAGGGTTTTCCAGCTCCCATGTTTGGTAATGGCTTCTCGGTACGCCGGCGCGTGAGGGTCCTCGACAAGCGCGAATCGACTCGCGATGCACCAACTGTGCCTGCATGCTGGCTCCTATGTGTCTCGATGCGGCGGATGGCTTCGGGGTCGCGCTCGGTAGGGTGTAATGTCAGGTAGTTGCCGCTCGAGGCTTGTGAATTGACAGTCGCTCGGCGGTCGCGTGGGGTTGAGCGGGCGGTGCGTATTTCTTCGAGGCGCGCGCTGTGTGTGGACGCAGAGCTTGCTGAGCTTGCCGTCGAAGCCGAAGATGTGCTGTGTCGCGAGAGGGGCGAGGCGATTTCCTCCTCTTCCTGCTCCTTCTCTTGGATGGGCGATGCTACTGCTTCCTGCGGGAAGGATCTTTCACTCGTAGTGCGCTCTCCCCGCTCGTGTGCCTCAATGTTTCGTAGCCGCTCATCAGGTGTCTGATCGTGCAAATGTCGTTGGTGGTACTCTTCGCGAAACTGGCCGTGCGGGTCCCAATTTGCGAAGCGCTCGGGGCTCGCATCCGCCTCATTGCGTAGGATCTCGTAGTCTTCCTCCTGCATGATGGCCGCTCTCTCAGGCTTCTTGCGCTCTCAGAGAAGGTGACCGGCGATTCGACGGCGCTTGAAAGCAAAGGAAAATCGGAGCGCTCGGCAGTCGGAATCGAGTTCGTGAACCTTCGAGCCTGACGTCGAAGCCGTTGTGGAGCGCGTGGATCTAATGCGTAACGGTGCGACTAGTCGTGACCGTATTACCGGGAGTTGAATGCGGATGCTGTCAATGGCGACGAGAAAGCTTCAGGCGCCTCCGTAGAGGCCGCCGCCGCCCTATGTATTTGGCGCGCGCGGCCATGGGCGAAAGATCTGCTGGGCTGCCCATCTCCCGCATCCGTCCCATGCGACATGGCGAGAATATTTCCAGATATTACCGGCACCAGCGTCCTCGTACGGCGTTTGCGGCCTGAGTAAGCCACAGCTGGCCGGGCAGACCAGGGCGGTCAGTGCAGTTGGCGGTCTTGATTGGCCGGACCGGCTGCTTAGAGAGAAGAGGTTTGCCGGCGGAAATACAAGGTTGCCTACGTCATGGGCAGAATTTGCTGCATCAGCCATGGTGCAGACCATCATCATCACCGTGCATACGTAGCGGCACAATGCAAGTGGGGCACCTCGTCGTCTCTGACTGACTTCTCGTCGCAATAGGGGGAAATACATACAATTGATGCCCATCCACGCACTCGAGCCCAGCGAACTGCAATCTCGTACATGACAGGACCATCAAGCATACATCGCAACCACCTCCTTCTCAAACATCTTACCCAGATGCGCGTGTCGCAGCTCGCCAGCCGGCCAGAGCTGCGTTACGAATATCCCACAAGTGCCGCCTTTGCGATCAATCCACCATTTGAGATTCGGTGCACCTCCCCATCGCAACGTGCCAGCCTTCAAACCATCATCGGCATCATCCTCCATTGCTACTAATCCACCCAGAGCTTGTGACCACTTGCGGGCGCCAGGACTACCCATCGGGGCGTCGCCAGGAATCATGATGGCAGCGTAGAGTGGCACAGACAAGGCCTGATCGAGCGACTCCTGCGCGGCGTGTGCAATACATGGGTCAAACACGAGGTCGACACTTTCCGCCTTCAGAAGCTTGCCATCACTCCGGAGAAGTGACTTCAAAAGCTGGAGATAGTCTTCCGCAGTGCTGAACAAGCCTCCGCCACCGTATTCATCTTGGGGATTCAGTGGCTGCACCAGCGGGGTGTCCGATGCTTCGCTAGAAACTAGAGCTGCATCAGGTCCAGGGCGAGTCGTCGTTGGCATCAGATCCTGCTCCATGTTGTTATGTTTGATATAGAAGGATGTCTTGTCCATCCCCAACACGTCGAAGATGTGGCGGCGCATGTATGCTTCCAATGTGCAGTTGTTTGCCCTTGCAACCATCAAACCCGCGAGATCTAATCCGCCTCCATATGCGAAGCCGGAGCCGGGCTCGAAGAGGAGAGGTGTCGTAAAGCACTGCGTGATGGGTGCTCGCATGGATAGCATTCCTTCTTTGCGACATTGCCTCCATCTCATCAAGTCAGGAGAGAGAAAATCGTAGCCGATTCCACTCGTGTGCGTCAGCAATCTTCTCAAGGTCATCTTTTCTTTTGCGGGTTGTAAGACAGGCTGATCGTTCGACCAGCCAGTAAGGATGACGGGCTTCTTCCATTCAGGCAGTAGACGATCGATATCGGCAGGCTCGTCTAAGGAGAATTGTCCACGTTCGACGCACTGCAAGGCTGCGACAGCCGTAACTAGTTTCGTACAGGAGGCAAGCCATACGGTCGTCTTGGTCGACACCGGCGGCGACGTGGGGTCCAGCTGCAGTGTGCCGTATGCAGCAAGAAAGTCTTCGGGATCTGTTGTATCAACTATGAATTACGTTAGCCGCCAACAGTCGGCCATGTAACAGAAACACAAATGACAGGCGAGGCCGCCGACGGTTCGAACGGCTGGAAGCAGCCGATGGCTTGGTCGCATTTTCCCAGTCCATCTCAACGTGCCGCTGTCAAACGCACGCTAAACTCAACGGCCCTTGCAACTGTTTTGGCAAAAACAAACATGCAAAGCCAGACCATACCTTTTCGAAGGGCTCTTGCAGCACCGAGAGCCACGCCTGGCAAAAGACGTTCAGGGCCGGATGCAACTGCCGACACAAAAGCGTCATCGAAAGAAGTCGAGGTTGACATGTTGACTGCGTAGAGTATAGACTGTGTTTGGAGTACTGGTTGTACGCCTCAGCTCCAGAAGCTGTACCTTTGTATCCGCGTGCATCTGTATTGAGTTCCTTATCTTCATCTCCTTCTGTGACTCACAAGAGGGCGTCTATTTGCCCGGGTATAAGAGAAAAGGGCGCTGTGGGGACGAGCACGATGTGATGGCTAACTCGAGGCTTCCATCCCCTTGGATACTGGCATCGCACCTTCCTGTTTCGGGCACTAGCGCAAGGCTGGAGTCATAGAATCCACCTGATTGCGTGCGGGTATCGTGTTCCTACGGGCAACACCTCTTCCTCCAACGCCCTTCACACAAATCTTTTGTTCTACCTGCGCAGCCGCAAAAACAACCATCTCAAGGATTGCATCACATATCGCGCACAGGACCCTACCCTACTTAGGCAGGCAGGCCGCTGTTGCAGTCCTCGGGTCCACTTTCTCGCTCCAGACTACACGCACCCCCACTTTCCGGACCCGATCCCCACCACACGCCAAGTCTGAATGCACACGAGCCAGGGGTGCGAACGCTTCCTCGTCGTCACCGGTACCTGACAGCTGCAGATCTAACCGTCTTTACTTTTTTGCTTCAACTCTGTTACCTTCTGCAAATTTGGGAGCTAATATGCCTGCCACCCAGCTGCGAACCTATCATTGTGCAGGGGTGATGAGGGCTTGTTGCATTCCACCTCATCTTCGCATTTAACTTTCGGACCTGTTGAGCACGTTTTGGTTCAGAGTCGCAGTTCCACCTAGTCTTCCTAATTCGTAAATGACTACATACACTCGCCACCACATGCAAACTTGTCACATCTGGGTCCTCGACACCACTTCAACTGCAGACCCGTTTCGCCTGCATGGCTGCGGAATTTTCAAGCTCGATAACCGCCACGATCACGTACGATGATATCGATCGAAAGGCGCCACTTCGGACAGATTCCTGACAGGGACCACCGTGGCGGGAGCGCCCGACTTCCACACGTTCATATTGGCTCGAAACCTGTTGGTTGCGCTTGTTTTGCGATCCGTAGGCGAGGCAGCTCAAATTCGGATTCGCGTTTCGTCTCCATCCCAATATGTTTTCGTCGTCAAGCAGGGAAGAGCACCCATGATCCAGAGGAGCCGGTCCGACATCGTCGCAACGTTCCTTACTCTTCATAGGATCTATAGTATACGCGCAAAGAGCGGAAGACGGCGGTAAGTTCCTGGCAGGTACACATACAGTAAGGACACCGTGGTCGAAAGGTCAAGTCTCACTGCTGCAGGCACTCCATTTCTCCTTTCAATCTAGGCGAGGAGATGATACATCTCACCGGTCAGCATCTTGGACACTAATACCAGCCATGCGAACTATTGCATACGGAATATATCCCATCTCCGCGTCGAGGCTCGTATATGCGAGTGGATACATAGCCGGAAAGGCTCTCGACTGCCGTTATGCGCTCGTTCAACGGTCACAATTTACAAACTCTGTATTGGTCGATTATGTCTTTTGTTTTTTGTAGTTGACCCACTCCTGTCAAGCCCTGACGGATTTGTTACGCCTCCCCACGCCCCTACTCTATTTAACATTTTCGACACTTGAAAAACCACTGTGCACATATGGTAGGCATCCCTTCACTTAAAAAGCCGTTGCTGAACTGTCTTATACTCTGAAAGCATTCCGCGGAAGACACAACTCTCTGACTCGTCTACACAATGCCTGGTGGCATACATCCTCCCCTCGACGTCAAGCTTAGTTGGCCAAAACCTAACTATGTCGATCCAGTACTTCGACCAAACACCATCGTGCTGATGGCCTGCATTATGGGACCAATCACTGTCGTGATGACTCTTGTAAGGATGTGGGTTAGAGTCTTCCATCAAAGGTGTGCCGGTTGGGACGACTGGTTAATGTTTGTTGGCCTTGTAAGTCGCTTGTGGTGCCTCACTATGGCTGTGCTGACTGTCATAGATCCCAACTATCGCGTTGACAGTACTCTATCCTCTTGGTAATGCCCCAGATCTTTCCGTAGCAACGTAGCTAACGCCTTTCTAGCGAGCCATCAAACCTTCGATCGACACATTTGGGACGTTAACTACCTTTTCGAGCCCGAAATCGTCGTCACCGCCCGGAAGTACGTGCTGGCAACCGAGTGCATATTCTGTATTGCAACGGGTTTTATCAAAGTCTCCATCCTGCTCTTTTACCGACGTCTCTCCTCACGGGCTGTTTCGAAAAGATTCATTTGGGTGACATGGGCCAGTATCATCTTCATCGCCACCTACAGTATTGCCTTGACCCTGGCCCCGATCTTTGGTTGCCAACCAATTTCAGCATTTTGGGATCAAGTAAACATCATCAAGGTACTGCAGGGGTACGAGTTCCATTGCTTCGACGAAGGCGCCGATGTCTTGGCTGCCAGCATCATATCAGCGGCGCAAGATCTCTTGACCGCCGTTCTTCCTACCTTCCTTTACTGGAATCTCCAGGTACCGTTTCGACAGAAACTAGCATTGTTTGGCATCTTTGCCATGGGCTATGGCGTTGTCGCACTGGGATGCGTACGAGCCTACTACAGCTGGTACACATTCTATGGCACTTATGATGTCACATGGTCGACATGGAACCTCTTTCTCACTTGCATGCTCGAGATGCATATTGGATGCCTGTGTGCCAATGCTCCCGCCATGAAGGTTTTCTTCAAGCACTTCTTCCACGAGAAGCTTACTCAGCGGTCAAGAACTAGGACACCTGCAGGCTCCGATGATCGCCAGGACAGTGCGCAAACCAAGTCGAAGAACTCGTGGAGAAGGTTCGCACCGAACCTCACAAGCGAAAGCTGGGCACACAGCTCCAAAGGGTATCACGACTCTCACACTGGTGTATCAGTCGACCCACATGGCGGCGTGCATGTCCACAAAGAGATACAAATCACACGTTCGCCAGTAAGTACAGCATTTCCGACCCCCAGCATCAGGCCATCGTCAACTGTCACAACCGATATGATCTGTGACCACGATTATGAGGACATCGAGCTCGGTCGCTACACCGTGGCTCACAATTCCCGTGCATCCAGCATGCGATCCACCAAAATCTTCGAAGGACACGACTTCGAGGCACTTCCCCCATTACCCATGTCGCCTACATCACCGAGATCCCCAGCTAGCTCCGCTTCTTTCGTGTCACATCCGCACACGCCAACGGAGAAGATGCTACCCTTGACGCCCCTGCCGGCGATTGCATTGAGTGAAGAGGTGGAGAAAGAGAGGAGTGCAACACCTATGCCACTCCTTAGTGAGCATCAATCGCCCTATCCGCCAAGAGGTTCGAGTCAGAAGAAACCGAACTGGCAGTCATGGTCATGAAGCGTGCTGCGCATGCTAATTTTCAGACCCTGCACCATCCAAGATACCCATGTCGAACTACATTCATAGAGCGCAGAAGCTGTCGCGTTGATCGTGCAAGATCCTTGTATCTTTCTCTCTATCTGTAGTGTCGCTGTAATGTCCCTTTAATGATATCATGTACGCTAGTTCGTTCCCCAGTAAGAGCACGTTTTTCTTACTATTTCATGCGCATATCTCCTTTTCGTTTTCGACTCGTGAACTATTTATTACACGAGGTCCAATTTCACGCATGTTCAGGAATGAGGTCTTTGTCCGAAGCGCTGGAACCTCGGTGTATTTCCGGACATCCAACCCAAACCAGCATTCTATAGCACCTTGTTCACATTAAAGTTCATCATCTGTTTCAGAAAAAAGTTGACATCTGGGCAAAATGCAAGGCGGGTGTCAAGGTCCATTGTAGATTCTAGACCGGTCAGAGATCAACCAAAAGAAGAAGGTGCCTTCGCGTCGGAATCAAGAAAAAGAAAGGCTATTCCGATTCCGACAAGGCGGCGGCGAAACCACGCCCTACACCTCCACGCCAGACATCTTCATCATACAGGCCTTACCTCATGACTCAATGGCATCCTTTAATATGCAGAAGCCTTTTCTATCAAAGCTTGACTTTTGCAAGCGGCAGAGCTTGATCAAGCAACCCAGTTTCCCAGCATGCCGACACCACTACTGTCCGCACCTATTCTCTTCACGCCAGCAGAATTGAAGGCCAATCCAACCTTATCCAAGTCCGTTACGCAACTCGTCAACGATGCGTTTTATCGTTCAAAGGAAATCGACCCGGTGAAATGGGACAATACGACGTTGCGCTTTCCAGATGAGGAGGCGCTGTATGTCATGCTCGGGGATAAAGGCAGCGTCATCGCATTGATCTTTGACGAAGCCGGCGTCGGGAAGGACTCTGACAGGGCCGATAACAAGGAGAACAGGGTAGTTGTCGCTTGCGCCGCCGCAGTACCCTGGAAAGGCGGATGGGCGAAAGAAGGCGCCGGGAAGGAAAGCGGGTGGGAGATGAAAATCGTATGTGTTGACGGTGATCCGAAATACCACCACCGTGGCCTCGCTGTCCAGCTGCTCAACTTCCTCGAATCGTATCTTGTGGCGTGTGAGAGGGCTGTACTTCAAAGAGCGGGGAAGCAGGGTGAAGGTGGGCTGACACTCTGGATCTTGGCGGCGGAATGTATTAATGGGGTGTATTGGCGTAGAAGAGGGTATCAAGAGGTGCGCAAGAAGGTGGAGGGGCCAGGCGTTTGGAGCTGCAAGACGAGTTTCGAGATGGTGGTCTTACGGAAGGATGTAGCTTTTGGTGTTTCGATGGACAGTGAGAGAAGGTAGAAGCGAATGGACGACAATGCGCTGTCTAACTTGTAGCCCAATATGACACACCGCTCACTTTCCGCCCGGCTTTGAAGACTGGGTCGCCATGTTCATGTGGGACGAGAGTACCGTCCTTGCATACAGCCCTTGCAAGCCCGCCTTCCGGAGATCAGGCATGTAACAGCATCGGGCCTTGGTGTACACGTCTCTCGCTACATCTGGCTACTCTATCAACACCAGCTCACGTTGCAAGGCCGTCCAATCTGACCACAGATGCAGCAGGACTGCGTTCAACCTCCTTTCTAAGTGCTTCGCCCAGGGTTCGCTATTGAAGACCACGAACCGGGCAAGATCTTGGCGAATCCTACTTAGATGCTGGTCGAGATGTCTACCCCAGTTGTTGTGTTTTGTTTTCATGGTGTCCCAATTCACTTCAGGATTTAGTACGAACACCAGTCAGTATGATACACACCAGGTCACGAGTCAGCCCCAGAATTGGGAGTTTAATTTGATCATCTGAAAGTTCGGCTCTCACATCAGCGATCATCTCCTGCTCTGCGACAGCTCGAATTGTTACAGTTACGCTCGTCGATGCCATCAAATGAGATGCCACAGTAGATGCCACACTAGATACCACAGCTGCGTTCAACTCCCAGCATCTGGTAAGTCTGGTTGATAAACCCCTATCCCTCTTTATCCAGCGTCATATCTACACCGTAAGCCTTCTACCCCGGCTTACACCAGACGTACAATCGACCATCGCAATGGCAGCAGAACTCGGAGACTTTGGATGCTTGTAAATCATGTCTCAACCCAGGCGGCATGTGAGCAAGAAGCTTTGAGATGAATCCACACATACCCACGATCCGATGATGTTCGTTACCGACTCCTGGGTCGGGCAAGACGGTGAATGTGAGTTGTGGAAAAGCAATTTTGAAGTTCATGAGGGGTACTATGTCTGTCGTTGTGGAATTTATGTGTGAATAGTGGACGTAGGCAGGGTATTGTCCGATTGGGTACTCGTTGATTTGTACCGTCAAGCCAAAAGAACGCCTTCACAAAACTCTCAGCGTCCTTTCTTCTGACCGCAAATGGAACCTTTTGCATGTAGGTCTTCCTGACTCATTTCGGATCTGCTATCAGACCTGAGTGAGACCAATGTTGGCTCCATTGCCGGGCCTGCATGTCTCATCGGACTCGATTGTCTCAGCAGCGGAGTTGTAGATGCGGTTCTGGATCTCTTGAGTGCGAGGTTACGATTCGTAGTTCCAATCATGATGTATAGCTTAATACTCAGCCGCAGCCAGATATAAGACACGAAAATATTGCCGATCAATCAAAACAGAACGAGTTGATGTTCCACCACTACTCCGAGCTCGTCATTGCAACTTTCATCGTAAGGGATCAGCGTCTATATCGTTTTGACTTAACGTCTTCGAAACTCTCCGCAGCGATGCAAGCCCGGATACTTTTTTCGTGGATTATGAAGACGCACGTTGGCTGACATGTCTTCAAAGCGATGGTCTAGCAGAGGTGGCCATACACGCCGGAAGAGGCTGTCTCGACTACCACCATGTTCCTATAGTAAGGATTGTGATTGTGTTCAAGAGTGGAAAAGCACCGGGTCGACTGCCATCAGGACATCTCGATCACTTCCAAGACACGGGGAATGACGCGGGGCCTACGTGAGAACGGGCGAAACTTCCTGTTTCACACAGCTGTTGCCAGCAACCTGGAAGGCAAGTTCTACCTCTCGCTTGTGCTCTCGGGGGTTGCTGGTTGGCTATGCGGGTGAATGGCCGTTGTTGTGGTGAGATGTGACGTCACTTGTGTAACGTGGGTGAACGCCTGTTTGTACATCTGGGCACACGACAGGGAACTATGACGAATCAGAAAATAATAGAGAAGGAACGATTCTAATTGGCGGAGAAAGACGACTGGACGATAAAATGAAGCCGAGAAGGAGAGATACAAGCAAAAGATGCGATGAAGCTTGAGGATGCTGGCTCATTGCAAGGCAGAGAAATATGATTTGTAAGCGATTGCCTTTTCACCAAGGAATCTAACTTCGTGCCAACTTCATACTCACTTTGTCTTTACATGGCTATCATACCAGTCGAGATTGGCAATGTCTACCTGAGTTTAGGGATTCTTTGATGCACCGATCTCTATGACTATCACCCTGACTCTAGGCCAGTTGTCGTTCAACCATGGTCGACGAGCAAGATGGACCATGGTTGTGAGCTCACAGAGGCCAATTGACCCCTTTTCCTGGCTTATGGGATAGAGGAAACCGCGCTTCGATTCGACAATCGTATGTTCTCGCTAATAGTATATTGTAGGCTGCCGACTCCCTTTCCCCTTTGCTACTGCGACGACAACTACGGCTTCACTTTAGCCTGCTACTATACTAACGAGGAGATAATCACCCTTCTGCGCTTCATGCTCTTCCGCGAACACCACATATTCGATTTCGCTATGCTATCGCAAATGCGCACCCACATGAAATCATGGTGGCAACAGACCCCTTTGCCAACAACTACAGCATCGTCAAGCTTCCAGAAGTGGCACAAGTTTGATCAAGAGCGGTGGATGTCATTTGTCAGTGACAAAACTTGTCGGCCTGGCATCAGACACCAATGGGCGGGCTCATTCCGTCTCGTGAGCTGGAACGTAAACGCGGATGCATCGTTACCAAAGTCTCGTATGTCCGCACTACTGCAAGTTATCAAAACTACAGGAGCTGCGGATGTTGTTTTCCTGCAAGAGGTATCAAGGGAAGCGCTTACAGCACTGCTTGAAGAATCCTGGATACAGCAAAATTGGTACATAAGCGATGTCAATGCCGCCGCTTTAGGAAACCAAAAGTTCATCAGCATCACCCTGGTGTCCAAGCTTTGGATAGCCACGGATGGTATCCTGCTAGGCGCCATCTGGAGGATCTCATTACCTAGTCATTTTGGACGAGACGCCCTGTGCTGCGACTTGTTACTTAACTCTTCAAGCAAGCACACCTCGGGTAGAAGTTCCCTCCGGATTCGACTTATCAATGTCCACTTGGATTCGTTGCCAATCAACCCGTCACTCAGGCCACATCAACTCTCGATCGGCGCGTCGTACCTCAACGCAGCTGGCCGCGGGATCATCGCCGGCGACTTTAATCCCGTTCTCCCAGAAGATGACGACCTTGTCAGCACCAACGGTCTTACCGATGCGTGGGCGCACCTTCATCCAAATAACCCAGGCCACACTTGGGGTGTATACGGTGAACAGTCTTTCTCGCCAAACCGGTTGGACAAAGTTGCTCTGTTTAACCTTTGCCCTTCAGGCATGGGCATCCTGCAAACGAGCGAATTGGGGTTCTGTGGCGAAATGACGTCGGTTGATGTAACGGAATCGGGTTCAAAAGCGCATTTCAGTGATCATCTAGGTCTTTGGTGTGACGTTGGATGGGTAGAAGACGGACCACAACCGGAATGATAGCTCGATCACCCCTTCGTACATAGCCCGCTCCTCCCATTGAACCAATACAACACGATTCACTCATGTTCCATATCTGGTCCTATTGACAAGTTCTGTCTCTAGCTAAACAAGAGCGCGCAGGTGTGAAAGCTCGACTTTACTTTTCTATTTGGGCGCTATAGTGAGGAGGACGACTCAAAAGGTCGCACAATGACTGCGTTGAAGAGGGAAGAGGAAGATGTAAAAGGGGATGAGTGGTCGGGACCAGGCCCCAGCACCTGAGCTGGCAGCAGCCATGTTAACATAGCACACGTTGAGTGCAATGGGCGAAATCGGAAAACTAAAGTGTAGGATGATGAAAGACCTTTAATGGTCGTTTGGGGCTGTGGTGGTGGGGCTGAACACCAATTAATCGACCTCAATACAGCACCACGGCTTTTGACGGATCGCGAGGAAGAAGTAGTTTTCAGTGTCCCATGGTCGTATGTATCCGTCTTGTCAATTTTGAAATCTTTAAGTCTCTACTGTTCATGGCGCGGCAGTGAGCGACTACGCCGACCTATGCCTGTCGGCCGGCTCGGTGGCTCGGCGACTCGGCTTAAAGCGGAAACATTGTCCTACCGTGGCTTCGTTGGTACCACGGCATCACAACAAAATGCCAGGCACCTTCGACAAGATCCTCGCAAAAGGCAAGGCAAAGCTCTCCGAGTTTGCCGGGCAGCCTTCAGGCGGCCATCACCAACAAGGTCACCCAGGCCAAGGCTATCCAGGCCAACAGGGCTATCCGGGCCAGCAGCATCCTCAAGGATACCAACAACCTCCCCCAGGCTACCAGCAAGCTCCCCAAGGCTACCAACAGCCACCGCAAGGCTACCCTCCACCAAACCAAGGGCAATACACGGGAAGCCAATACCCCCCACAGTATCCACCCCAGAACCAGCAGTGGGGTCCTCCTCAGCAACAATGGGGCCCGCCACCTCCGCAGCAGCAGCAGCATCAGTCATTTGCACCGCCCGTTCCACAGGGTAGCAAGCCACATACTCCACAACCTGGAGGGCCACCGCCCATTCCACAAAACAGACCGCAATCTGCCCAGCCTCCTCCGCCGCAAAACATCCCCCCACCGCAGGCCGAGTGCGTGTATTGGAAGCCATCCTTTGACATTGCGACGCCCGTGTCCAAAAACTTCCGCCATGAGATTGGCGACCATGGCTGGGGTAACGATGAGAAACAGATGTACACGGACAATCCCGCAAACTCGTTCCATCACGACAATCGCCTGATCGTCCGTGCGCTCGTCCAAAACGGCAGCTACACGTCTGCACGCTTGACCTCACACCAGACGCTATCGCGACCGCGCGGATACTTGACAGCGACCTGTCTACCCCCCTCCGCACCGGGCATATGGCCTGCATACTGGATGCTGCCGGCGGAGCCGTTCAAATGGCCAACCGATGGCGAGGTTGATCTTGCCGAGAGCTGGAACGGCGAGACGGAGAACCACTCGTGCTTGCACTGGGGTTCGTACACCGGCGAGGACGTACAAAAGCATCGCGTGGTCAAGACATCCTTGCCGGATTTGGCGCGACAACCACACACGTATGGCTTCGCTTGGATCGAGGAAGAGGGCATACCCGGGTGGAGAGGGCGCATGATCTGGTACATCGACGGCCGTCCAGTCATGAAGGGCAGCATTCCAGAAGGCACACGACGCATGGAAGATTTTAGGATACTCATCAATATCGCAATGGGTGGGACGGTGAACCAGGGGAAGCTGCCCGCCGATGGCTACTACGATTTCGTCGTCAGCGACCTCAAGATGTGTGAGGAGCCACAGGGTGGATGGCACCAATTCGAGCAGGCTTGGAACAGCACGCCTGAAGGTAAGGTCATGTAGCGACACATACTTTCAGCTAGTTGGTATACCATGTCTGTATCTCTTGCTTGGTATTATATCTTCGACTTCCAGCCAAGTGTGTCTGTGCAGCACATGCAAGATGGAAGCGCTCCACTACAGGCAAGACCTTTGAGCTCCAGTGGAAGCGTTGATCTGACTGAAAAACTGCGAAACAAAGTCTACTCGTTCTGCAAGAACGACAGCATAGTAGACATGAAGCGTTCACAAGAGTCCGAGTAGATGCACGCGACATTTACACTTTCTTCAATGAAGTTGCCCCAACAACCAGCCGAGTGGACGATTATATCAAAGTTAGCAAAGGGCCGGCTTTCTCCAATCTCACCATCAACCTAAGCCCAGCGATAAATCATCGACATGTGCAGGTTATCGATATCCTCCCACTTCTCTGTTTACGTCTTGTGGAGCCAGGCCTATTCTGCGACTTCGGCTTCTCTACAGATGTCGATACAGCCCATGTCAAAACATCCCCTCAACCCTGCGACTACAAGATCACTCAAATATATACCTCCATATTTCTCAGAGACCAAAAATGATTTTATAATCACCAAAACCGAATAAGAGGTAAATGTGATGTCAAATTAGGCCTCCAGCGCTATATGCAGGTTAGTCGGATAAACACTAGCGCTCCTTCATCCCTCCTACTGGCCGTCCTTCATAAAGCATCATCTTCGCAATCTCATGCCGCATACAAACAAACTTCCAGTCGAGAGTATTAGCAAGCGCTCCCACTTGTAACCAAACATATATTTTCATCCTTCAAACCTGCAAAATCAATGTCCACACCACCCCTCCTAGCATTGCCTGGCGAGCTCCGCAACCGCATCTACGAATTCTGCGTCGAACCCAAAACTTTATACATTCCACGGCACTCTAAACGTACAAGGAAGAATTACGCACATGCCCGCTGTGGATTGTACGGCAGCCTTCGGAATGTATGTCGGCAAACGCGTGCAGAGTTCGGACCAATGTACATGGCCAAAACTGTCCTTGTTGTCCACCAAATTACCGCAAATGCATTTCTCGAGGCTTTCTATCCCGAGTTGAGGCAACTGAAACTTTCGAGCGAAGAGCCGCTGTTGAAGCGCTGTACCGATGTGCTTCCTGCGTCCAGTACCAATGCTGTTTCTGGCGTGCATGGCAACATTATGATCATCTCATACTTCGGCAACCGATACGACGCTACACCACTTGTACGCCTTTGCATGAAGCATCCTAACTTCAAAGTTACTTTCACCGACGCTAGTGCGTGTCTCCGTCTCGCTGTTCTCCTCGACGACTTCTTCACCAAGGTCTCGTCCGGCGCTTTTCGTCCGGACTTGGAACACATGTTCCAAAGGGTCGAGATTTCCTGCAGCTTGCTTCCCGAGATGCGCTTTACTTTTCAATCTGGACGCACAATGCATGATATTGTTGCACAGGATGGAACGGCGGATCCACGACAGTCGCTCATCGAGATGGGTGCGCCGCCTCTGAACGCTTTCGCTATCCTTTTCACAGCTGAGACTGAGAGTGTGTACAAATACTCTGCACCATTACTCTAAGTTATCACTTTGGTCGCGGATAGATCTCGTGCTACCATCGAGCAATACCAGGGTGCGCCTACAACATTACGCTGCGGCTGTCAGGAAGAAGTCGATTGGGTTTCATATCTTACGTTTGGAATTCACTGGTCTAGATCTGTTTTATCGCTCACTTCTCTAGACAGGAAATTCTTTGGATTTCGTAGGTGAATGAGTTAACTATCTACCAAACGGTCTAGCGTGTTTGCACATTGATTACGTACTACGCGTGAAGGTGAAGCCCCGCTCTCCAACATCATGTAGGCACCAAACATCACGCACAATCCCCACTGCTTGGCGCTCACATCCTTTTCTCATACTCCCATTCTTCTCTTACACAGACATTGCCCGATAACAGCAAGACTCTTTGACTGGTAAAGTTGATCATGCACGTTGCCCTTCTCGACCGTCGCTGAGATACTGACTTTGACAGCGGCGTTTCAGAATCCGATGAGAAGTTTCCATCCATGGCAAGTTTGCAAGCGCCGATACAACAAATCACAGTGAGCGCTCCGAACAGTCGCCTTCTTAACCTTCCAGGTGGTGCGTACCTTCCCCAATCAGCCCAATCACTGCTGATCCAGCGTGTGTAGAATTGCGAAACAAGATCTACGGCTATTGCATCGAGTCAACCCCCGTCTCATTGCGCCTTCGCCATGAAGACAAGATCAAACCGGTGGGCAAGTTCCGCTGCTTTACGCAGACATGTCGGCGAATCCGACACGAATTTCGGCTCATATATATGGATCAAACCACATTTCGGCTAGAATCTACTTACCATTACGCTCGGTACATCCGCGATTTCTACCCGCCTGCGGAAGAAGCTATTATGATGCGTTACTGTGGAAGCATCACCAGTCTGATCCACCACAGCCGCGATAGGACTGGGGACGTGAACGAGTTCTACGATGCAGACATCGCTCGTGTAGTCCAGCTTGTCGCGCGCTCGCCCAATGTACGGTTCAGCTTCGAGCTACATGAGCGTTTGCGGAGATCTAGCGCACAGCTTGCCGTCGCACAAGTGAACAGCATGCTGGCGTTGTTTGCTGATTCGTCTGACTTGAAGTGGCGCGATATGGCCAAAGCGATCAAAGAGATCCGACTCAGGGTCCAGAATCACGACTCAAAACTGCGAATCCTCATGAGCGAGGAGATGGCCAAGAAGTGGAAGAGTACGGTGTTTAGCATGTGGGACGACGCAACTGAGCCTACGCGGGGCATACGTGAAATCCGACTTGCATATGCTGACCCGAATCCGGGTTGGCGCCCTTACGAACATCATTACGACTTCTTCTTTGATGACTTTCGGGACAAGAGCATTAGCTGGACATGGAGTATTCCGTAAGTGGGAAATCTACCGTAGGGATGGGCTGTACATCGTGCACAATCGCCGCTTATGGGGATGGGGATCCGCACGAGGATGTTTTCAATGTCTTGGAATCTAGGACCAAACTTCTTGATCCTCCACCCAGCACTGTATATCGGATAGAGGAGAAGAACACTTCGTGTTTTCGGGTTTGCTGATCATCAATTTGGGTGCATCTACGTGCAGCCAACACACCCAGCGTTGTCAGTATGTGTAGCCATCCATTCTCATACCCTTTTGCTTGTCTCAAACTTCCAACACTCTGGAGCAAGGGCAATCTCGCTTCCACAACTGTATAATTTCCCAGCCTGCGACGTTCCTCTCACCTTGTTCACATGCCTTCGTCTACGGCCGATGATCGCACCACGTGATTCAAAGTCTTCTCCATGTTCGTTCTATCCTTATGTTAGAAAATACCGAGTTGGTCGAGGCGGCCACGAATTTTTGCAATGGCCTTCTATCGAGGCGTGAACGTCCAAGCCACATCTTTTAATGAAGCCCACGCTTTCGGCAAATCTGTCAACGAAACCTTTATCGCGAACCACCACTTCGGACACCACCGCCTTACTGGCAAGTCGACCCGGTGCTTTTCCACTCTTGAACACAATCACAATCCTTACTATAGGAACATGGTGGTAGTCGAGACAGCCTCTTCCGGCGTGTATGGCCA
>Ga0115846_100545_pt1 | contig 19410 bp, 17 predicted proteins | sample InSIn5gowninarea_2_FD_83860 | JGI IMG/M metagenome (GOLD analysis project Ga0115846, IMG submission 83860)
TGGCGTCGCGAAGCTCAAGTAACCACGACCGTGAAGATTAACTGATTCTTCGAAACCAAGCACGAAATCGTCTAGTCTTCCGGAACGAGTGTTGATTTCTCGAATTCTTCTCAGTCGTTGTTGAAATGCTCTGAAAAACAAACGTGACAAAGACTCGATGTGCGTCGTCGTCCTCCACGAACGCACAAACAACCCCACCAAATTGAAGCTTCAACCTCCGATAGCCAGCCAACGCCGGCAAGAGTCGCTCTCACGCCCACATGACCTTGCCGCTAAACATTCTGCCTCGAAGAGTTGCCACTCACTACAAAGCGGACAGGCGACTCGGAAATAGCCTGCATTTTCTCCGGAACCACTGAATTCGACCGACTCCCCACCTAGCCGCCACCAACCAGGCATACAAGAACCCGTTTTTCACAAACGCAACCTTGCGTACACTTTATCACGAGCTATGGCACCGAAGAAAAAGGGAGGCAAGAAGGCCCAAGACGACTGGGACGAGGGTCTTGGTGAGACTGCGGATCCCGTAGCCGAAGCGGAGAAGAAGGCCAAAGAGGAGGAAGACGCGAACGATGGCGGAGAGGAGGAGACGAGCGGCGGGGGCGGTCTGATGGCCGCGCTGAGGAAGAACAGGAAGAATCGTCAGAAGAAGGGCAAGGTCGTCGAGGAAGTCGAGGGCGAAGAGCCACCAGCGCCAGAGGATGGCGCCAACGGCGACGCTGCGACTACAGAAGCCGAGTTGGCTGCTAAGGCGCCGGAAGAGGCCACTATGGAGGACGAAGACTTGTTCGCCCAGCCTGCGAAGAAGGGTAAAGGTGGAAAGGGTGGTAAGCAGGATAAGCCCGCTCCTGCTGAAGTGCCCGCCGAGGAAGATGAGGATGATGAGGGGGAAGCTGGTGGCAAGGTGAAGACGAAGAAAGAGAAGGAGAAGGAGAAGAAGGAGAGGGAAAAGCAGAGGAAGAAGGAGCAGGTCCGTCCAAGCATTTCATTGACTATGTATTGGTAGGAGTATTGCTAACGCTTGTATATACAGGCGGCCGCGAAGAAGAAAACTACTGTGCCAGAGCCCGTAGTGAAAGAAGCACCCAAAGCTGCCGCTCCCGAAGCCAAAGCTGCCGAATCGGCACCAGCGCCTGATGCTGGTGGTGGAAAGAAGAAGAAGCTTCCTCCGCATCTCGCCGCACTCCAGAAGCAACAAGAAGAACGCCGTAAGCGGGAAGAAGAAGAGGCGAAGGTTGCAGCCGAAGAGAAGGCTCGTCTTGAGGAAGAGGAGCGTCGTGAAGCCGAAGAAGCTCAAAAGTCGGTAGAGGCTAAGGCTGCGAAGAAGGCTAAGGAGAAACAGAAGATCGAGGAACAGAAGAAAGCCGGCACTTTCAAGACAAAGGCGCAGAAAGAGGCTGAGGCTCGTCAGCAGATGCGCCTCAAGCAGATGATGGAAGCTGGTGGTATTAAAGTTGCAGGAACTGAGGAGCAACCTGCGGAGAAGAAGAGGGAGAAGGTCTCGTATGACAACAAGAAGGCAAAGAAGGGCCCCAGCAAGCGAGAGGAGGAGGAGAAGCGGCTTGAGGAGGCGCGCATCGAGACCGAAAGGAAGCGACTGGAAGCTCTCAAGCTTGCTGAGGAGCAGGCCGCGAGAGCTAAGGAACAGGCCGAAAAGGCCAAAGCAGATGCCGAAGCCAAAAAGGCCGAAGATGCTCAAGATGGTCTCAAAGACAGTTGGGATGCACCAAGTGACGATGAAGAAGAAGAAGAGGCTGAAGAGCATGAAGAGACGAACGTGGCAAATGGCAAGCCTGTGCCAACCGCGACCAACGGCAAGCCAGCTCAAACCGCCGGATCATCTGAAGAATCAGAAGAAGAGTCAGATGAATCAGAGTCAGAATCGGAGGAGGATGAGAAGACTACCGCTGCACGACGAGCTACCGAGAAGAGGAAGGCCGAGGCTGCTGAGCGTCGACAGAAAGCACACGAGGAAGCATTGGCTGCCAGGTCGAAGGAAAACTTGCGATCTCCTATTTGCTGTATCTTGGGTCATGTCGATACTGGCAAGACGAAGTTACTCGACAAGATTCGACAAACGAACGTGCAGGAAGGCGAAGCCGGTGGTATCACTCAGCAGATTGGTGCTACCTACTTCCCGGTCGATGCTCTTCAGAAGAAAACTCAAGTCATCAACGAAGACGGCTCGTTCGAGTTCAAGATTCCGGGTTTGCTTATCATCGATACGCCTGGTCACGAGTCTTTCACAAACCTTCGATCGCGTGGTTCTTCTCTATGTAACATCGCCATCCTCGTCGTCGATATCATGCACGGTCTCGAACCACAGACACTGGAATCTATGAAGTTGCTGCGAGATCGCAAGACACCTTTCATTGTCGCGCTCAACAAGATTGATCGTATCTATGGCTGGAAGAAGATCGACAACAATGGCTTCGAAGATAGTTTGAGCAACCAGACGAAGGGAGCTCAAGCCGAGTTCAGGAGGCGTCTAGAGGAGACCAAGGTCGCCTTTGCTGAGCAGGGCTTCAACTCTGAACTCTACTACGAGAATAAGTCGATGGCCAAGTACGTGTCGCTTGTGCCTACATCCGCGCATACTGGCGAAGGTATCCCGGATATGCTCAAGCTCATCGCCGTGCTTACGCAAGAGAGGATGACCGGCAAGCTGATGTATCTTTCCGAGGTCGAGGCTACTGTCCTCGAAGTCAAGGTCATTGAAGGTCTTGGAACCACGATCGATGTGATCCTTTCAAATGGTGTGCTACACGAGGGCGACAGGATAGTGCTCTGCGGTACCAACGGCGCCATAACGACAAACATACGAGCACTATTGACGCCCGCCGAGATGAAAGAGCTGCGTGTCAAGAGCGCTTACGTGCACAACAAGGAAGTCAAAGCAGCTATGGGTGTCAAGATCTCAGCCGATGGCCTCGATTCCGCTATTGCTGGCAGCAGACTGCTCGTCGTAGGCAAAGATGACGATGAAGAGGATCTCGAGGACGAAGTCATGAGCGATCTTGACAACCTGATGTCGCGCATCACGAAGACTGGTCGCGGTGTCTCTGTGCAGGCATCCACTCTCGGATCTCTTGAGGCGCTGCTCGAGTTCCTCAAGGTCTCCAAGATTCCGGTCGCTAATATCTCAATTGGCCCGGTGTACAAGCGCGATGTCATGAATGCGGGTATTATGCTTGAGAAGTCACCCGAGCACGCTGTCATGCTTTGCTTCGACGTCCGCGTCGACAAAGAAGCCGTTGCTTATGCCAACGATGTCGGGGTCAAAATTTTCACGGCCGACATTATTTATCACCTCTTCGATGCGTTCACGAAGCATATGGACGAGCTCAAGGAAAGGCGGAAAGAGGAGTCGAAGATGAAAGCCGTCTTCCCATGCGTGCTCAGGACGATAGCTGTGTTTAATAAGAAAGATCCCATTGTTGTTGGGGTTGATGTTGTTGAGGGTGCGTTGAGGATGTTGACGCCTATTGCAGCGGTCAAGCAGGGGCCTAATGGGAAGGAGATCGTTCAACTCGGCAGAGTGTAAGTCTACCCACTCGCCTTCGCAACATAGTAATGTGCTAATCAATGTTCAGTGCATCTATTGAACGTGATCACAAGGCCGTCCCGATCTGCAAACGAGGTCAGCCTTCTGTTGCCGTCAAGATCGAGGGACCAAACCAGCCACTTTATGGTCGACATCTCGAGGAGAAGGATACGTTGTATTCTCTCGTCTCCAGAGATAGTATCGACACGCTCAAGGAGTTCTACAGGGAGGACGTCTCGATGGACGAGTGGAATTTGATCAAGAAGCTGAAGCCGCTGTTTGACATCAACTGAGCAGTGTTGCCTGGCTAGTGACCTGGTGTTTCCTCGGCGGAGGGCGGCATCGTGCGAGTGGTGATATGACATCGACAGTGGTGTCGTTCGACGAATTATGTTCGATGAGAAGATGTTCGCACGAGTATAATGTGCATGTCGACATGATGCTAAAAGTGGCTTCGAACCATGTGTTATATAAATCTGATCTTATTTGTCTTCCGCATAGCTAGGTTTTTGGCTCCAATCATGTGATGATGGAACGGACGTCTTAGCACGTTCACCCCAAACAGTAGCATCATAGCGCACAAACGCTCCGCACTCATGACCTACAGTACGTCCTGCTTGAATCAGTCATGGATCGGATGCTTTACCTTTTCCCACCGTAGGTAATTGTGGCTGTCAGGTACCGGGTTACTGTGGGGCCGATGTGCAACGCAACGTCTACCGAATTGCTGACAGTAGTTGCCCTTCAATTATAGAGCTTACAGGCAAGCGGAATAGACTGTTCTTGTATAAATTGGATCATTGATATCCTACGAATACGACTCTCTTCTAACTCCCCGTCTTGTGTACTTTGCACTTCCCGCGATAGCGTGCTTCAACGGTCGTCATCATCCAGCATATTTTCAGCTCATCAGCCATTGAACTCTGCAGCAGCTGAAGCAAGCATTCAAAATGGTCAATTGGATACTAGGGGATCTTTTCCTTAAAGACTTCGGTCACCAAGGGTCGATCAAGAAGCTATGGGAGCAGCGGTGGAGATTCCCCGTGCGTATTCACCAACTACGTCCCATAATGCTCCACGTATGAAGCCTTTCTAACCATGTCTAGTGCTCTCTCGGCGTCTACCCCTTCCATGATGGGAAACTCGAAGACTTCGAATCCGTCTTCGACAATCTTATAGCCAACGACATCAACGATCCGTACGACGACCGCTTCGCCAACGCTTTCCTTCCGACCGCGGATAAACTGGTCGAACAAGCAGACGCCGCTCGCGACACGGACAAAAGCAAAGCTATTTCGCTGTACAAACGCGCAAATGCCGTCTACCGGCTAGCACGATTTCCGTACCTAAACGCGACGCAGAAGAAGATCGACGTGTACACCAAGCAGAAATCCGCATACCTCCGCGGGTCCTCCCTCTGGGACGTCCCCATAGAAGAAGTCGTCATCCCACACAAGCACGCTGCTGGCGAAGACGGCAAAGAAATCCCACTGTACGTCCGCACACCCCCGGGCGGGCAACAGGACCAGAAATGGCCTACGATCCTGCTGATTACGGGCCTTGACGGCCACCGCCCCGACAACACCGAGCGCCTCGACGACTTCCTCGCCCGCGGTTGGGCATGCGTAGTCTGCGACATCCCCGGCGTCGCAGACTGTCCAGCCGACAAGCGGGATGCGAAGAGTCCTGACAGGCTGTTTAGCAGTATCTTTGAGTGGATCGAGGAGCAACGATCGTTAGATTCTAAGAGGGTCATTGGTTGGGGTCTGTCTGCGGGCGGATATTACGCTATTCGCGCTGCACACACGCACGCAGATAAGCTTCTCGGAGCCGTAGGTCACGGCGCGGGGACGCACCACTATATCGGTAAAGAGTGGTTGCAGGAAGTAGATCACCACGAGTATCCTTTTGAACTACGGACGGCGTATCTGGGCAAGTATGGGTACAAGGACTGGGAAGAGCTGTTGGAGAACTGCCAGAAGGACTTCAGTCTTGTAGAGAACGGGATTCTGGACAAGAAAAGTTGTAGGCTGCTGCTGGTCAATGGTGTGTTGGATGGGTGTATGCCGGTCGAAGACTCGATGTTGTTGGCGGAGTATGGCAGGCCAAAGGAGATGCGGTTCGTGCAGGGGAGGGCGCATATGGGGTATCCGGAGGCAAACTCATTTGTGTGGCCGTGGTTGGAGGAGGTGATGGGGTCGAGATGAGACTCAGCTTATACATAAGACTAGGAAATGAAGCGTAGTGGGACATACTCGGCTTCTCGTATGTCGCAGTACGAGCGCCTCGGTTATGATTTACTACAGCAAGCATATCGTTCTTTCTATTGATGAATTTTACGTAGAAACAGAGTAAGCTTCTACACCCAGGCTTGACGACGTGGAAAGTCGTAGTTTGAGCTCATACGCCGTGTACGTACTACCGCTCGACGGAGCCTAATCATGCTCCAGGAGAGATACAGACCGCAAGACACGCGTGTAGAGAGCATCTTGTAGTCGCCTCAAGCGTTTGTCAGCTCTCCAATCAACAGATACCGGCCTTCTTCATAGCGCGGCAGAGACGTTGATGTGCTGTTGACTGACGGTTGCCACGTCGGCAAGCTTGATACCATGCACAGCCACGCGAATACAGCTCTTTTCAAAAGTCTTGCAGCAACGGGCGGGGTCCGGTCGCATGCGAGAACGTCGCCTTCGTTCTTACGACTTTCAACTCTCCCTTAACCATCACAGTTCTAAACATAGATAATAGCTTAGGTAAGGATGAAGGGTCTATAAGAATCTCTTCTAACTTATTTATATATCAGCTCTTCCTGTCTCCTTTCCTGCTACCTCCACGTCACATGCCGAGTGCATCCTTGAGCTCTGTCAACGACTGATGGGCAAAAGCCAAAGCAGACGCTTTCACTTGCTTCCTATGCTCGAGATGTTTTGACAACTCATCAAGTTCTTCCTTCGCAACCTCAATTGCATCGTCTATGCTCCTCCTCTGCCGCCAGTCATCAATAAATAATCCTCGTCCTCGTCTGCTCTTCATCAGTGCGGTCTGCTCTGCAAAGTTCGCCTTCATTAGGGTATTCCTGAAGATCCACTTTGCCACTTCGTTGACGTCTTTAGCAGACATCTTTCCTAAGCTGTTGTTGCTTTCGCCCGGAGGCGCGACATTAAACCCTCCTCCTCCTACTAGGTTGGTCTGTCCAACGCAAGTCCACAGGATCTCGCCAAAATACGCGTGCTCCTCCTCGCACACAAAGCTTAGTACGATACTCCGCAGACCGACACTACTTTGCGGGTATGCGGCCTGATATGCAGCGTCGGTAATGCTCATAATACGCGAGCTCCCATGCCGCATGTGCGTGTTGATACGATTTGATGGACATTTACCCCACCCGGTATAGCTCAAGGGCCTTGCCAAAGGCTTATTCATATCAGGCTCCTTCAAGAGCCTTTCGCGCATGATCCTTACATACTCTCGACATGATTCAACCTTGCGTGGGACCGGTCTTCTGTCTCTCTCCGTGCCTTCGCTTGGTTCGGGCAGTTCCATCTCTTCCAAATCTTTCTTTTCGGGTTCCAGATAGCGGCGCCATCCTTTCTGAATCCAACCACGCTGCCAGTAGTTGCTACGAACCGTGTCCATCCGGTACGCGAAGTCGATGTCGTTGCTGGAGTTGTACTTCTGTGGATCACAATACCTCTCTATGCGATCTAGGACTTGTAGCAGCTGTCCAGACGATGGTGATATCCCTTCGCTGTTCACTAATGAGACTCTGTAGAATCCAGGGATATTATCGCCATAACGATTGTGTTGCTGGATTATCCTCACAAGATCCACGTCTTTATTCCCAAGATATGTCTCGAAAATATCTCCCGCGATGACTCCTCTCAGGATGCTGCTGGGCGTCAGGGCGAGGCAGTAGGATCCTCCCTCCAGAAAATGCTTGTACGTTCCGCCTTTCGGGCCAATTCGACCAGACTCTTGCTCAGTGCCCCAGATGATTTGCAAAAGTGGTACATACCCACTTTCCAATGCGACCGCAAACTTGTTACCCTGTTTCACTAAGTCGCGGAGTTGTTTAGATTCCATCAACGGCTGTTGGGAGGATGCTGGCATTTCAATTGCGTCGTTCCCATCGTCGTGCTCTTCCTCGTCTTGCCATTCTTCGGGCTGGTCAACTTCGTTCTCAGAATCCTCACCCTCTTCATGTTCGTTCGTACCCTGCTCTAGTACTTTCTCTTTCTCCTCTTTCTCGTGTAGCGCTGATTCACGCATAGCGATACGTACGTTGTTTGCCGGACCAGCGATAGGTGAAGCTGGTCTCATGACGGTGTTGAGTTGGTGCGCGACTCTCAGAACTGTATACTTTCGCGTCTTGACGGGACTATGCCACGAAAGCACGTGACTGAACGATTTTTGAACATTGTTACGAACACGACTCTGATCTAATTATTGACTGGGGAGCCAATGTTCCAACTCGCCCCGTGTAGCTGAACCCTCATATTGGGGCAGGAACAACAAGCTTAGCTCCTCACCCAACTTGACTCCCTGCAAGAGCACACATGGTCTCTTGCCCTTGCATTTTTTGCATGCCATCTTCCCTACGAAACTCTTTAAATACACCGTTTTACATTTGGCAATCAAATGACAGCCGATGCAGATGGATCCATCTGTATTCAGCCAGCGAGCCACCTTCTGGTCCGGTTTTCCCTCGCAGATAGCTTGGATGCTCTTCCGCAGTTGGGTTTGAAGCCGACGACTCAACTGCGTAGCGGCGTACTGCTCTTCTCTGAACTCTCCTCCTCTGCCAAGCAGCTTGATGGGAAGTGTGAGTAGGCGCTGCACTTGTGGTGGCAGCGTACTCAGTGCTTTTCCTCCATCATTCTCTGATTCTCCTTCGTTCTCCTCCTCAGCCACCTCTACGTTCTCCTCCTCTATGTTCTCCTCCTCTATGTTCTCCTCCTCTATGTTCTCCTCCTCTATGTTCTCCTCCTCTATGTTCTCCTCCTCTATGTTCTCCTCCTCTATGTTCTCCTCCTCTACGTTCTCCTCCGCTATCACATCTTCGGTAGGCGGACACTGCTCATCTTCCAACACCTGCTCGACTTCCACAGTCTTCTCTACATTCGAGCGGAGCGAGCTGTGCCTCCCGTTCTGAACAGGTCCGGTCACCGAGATTGTTACTGGGTGTAGAACCATGGCTGACAACGAACGAGTACTGTGCACAGTTGGACCATCAGTCGGCCTCAACCGTTTCTTACTTCTATAGGCCATTTCATCGCTACTGTGCTCGATTGATCTCTTCTCATGTTCCGCCATCGGCGGCATGATGGCAGTGGGAATGGCGAGAGCGCTGATAATACGCTGAGTTGCCTGACCACTTCCCATGGAAGACTCTTCTCTTCCGTACACCACTTGTGATTGATCACTGATGGCTGCTTGGCTAGAACTATGATCCCCCGTTCCTTGAGTTTGGTTGCAGCCATAGAACATGGCTGCGTATGCTTGCTCGCTCGGACCCTTCTCTAATGACTCTATGGACTCTATGTCCCATGTATCTGTGTTATCTTCGTCGTAGTCGTACTGCACTGAGCTCGAGAGTGCCATCAACCGGCGTAGTGGTGGTTCCTCAGTCGTTCTCGGCAGTTCTTTTCCCCCACCAATGCGTGTACCAAGCGCCCGAAACACTCTTGAGCGCGATAAATTATCATGTGATTGGCCGCTGGTGCTGCTCGCATGAGACGACTTCAGACTTGATTTTGCTGCACCTTGTATGCGACCGAAACTCTTGTAATGGGAATGCAGCGATGTAGCTAGACTGGGTCTAACCTGGTGTATTCGAGAGTCGGTCTGTTGTTGGAGACGCTTGACTTCCCTCGTCGAAGTTGACAGCTTGGCGGAGAGCTCGGCGCATTGCCGCGCCGCTTCCGACCTGAATTCCTCCACCTCAAGGTCTTTCTCGATGATGAGGTCCCCATGACGTGCGGCATCGCTCTCGAGCTCTCCAATCCGCTTGTCCAGCTCATCAGATTCTTCTTGCTTCTTTTCTATGGACGCTTTCAAGCGTTCGATTATGGTCTGCTTGTTATCCCGCGCTTTGAGGTTATTGTCAGAGGTCCGCTTGAGCGCTGCGTACTCCTTATCCTTGACTCGCCGGAGTTCGCTTAGCTCTCCGTCTTTGGTTTCTCGTAGTCGCTTCAGCTGTTCTGTCATCTCTGACTGGAGCTTGACGTTCTTGTTGGATAATCTCAAATAGCGACCCTTCTCTTCTTCAAGCTCGGTGTTGAGTCCTTTCGCTTTTGCTTCAAGGTCTACGATGCGTGTGTCACGCACCGCAAGTTCGCTGTGTAGGTTCTTGTTGGTGCTCTTTAACTCTCGGCATTTTGCCTTGAAGTGTTCTTCCTTAGCAAGTATATGGCTGCCCATCTTGGCAAGCATTGTGGTGACCGACTCAAGTGTTTCTTCATGCTTTGCTGCCTTCTTTTTAAGCTCCTCAACCTCAGTGTTGCGCTCGTTCAACTCTTTAGTCAGATCGACGTTCTCCTCCTCTGTATCTTCCGAACGCGCCGATTTGAAGCCTGCTAACTCGCCCTCCGCCTGAGCTCGCTTGGCGATTTCTGCCTTCAACTCCGCGTTCAGGTCTTTGAATCTCTGCTCGATGCGTTCTTCTAGGTGCATCACTCGGTGTACAAAGTTGTCGACTGACTGCAGCGTGGGGATGTCATTCTCCTCCGCCACCTGCTCTGCTTTGATCAACACCTCTTTCTTGAGACGTTCCAGCTCTTTTTCTTTCTCTGCAAATCGCAGCTCAGACTCTCGAATCTCTGGGTTCGCTTTCGCTTTCGCTTGGTCGTCAATCTCCCTGAAGTATGCCTTTGACTCTTCGGTGCTCCGACATGCGTATACCTGCTCGTACCATCGGAACACGGTGCCCTTGTTGTATGCTGGCATCTTGAAGCGGAATTGCTTCTTAATAGGCCTTTTGAGCGGCATCTTGATGCCAATGATGTTGAGTTAGATGAGATGGAGAGAACTTGATAAGATGACACGTCGTCGGAGGCCGGCTAGGGTTCTGCCGACGACACCGCCATTACAGCCTGCATTAGGGCCAAGGCAGGCATAGGGAGAACGTCAGATACGGAGCAGATTACAATATAAGGACGGCAGCCTGAATTCGAAAGGGTTTGCAGAATAGGCCTGTTTGATGCTAAGCACGACTCTTCGAGTTTGATGACTTTCCACCAGCCTCCTAGCAATGCATCATTCACCCAGGAGCAACAATATAGCTGTCCAGCCACTTGACAACTCGTGAGAAACATCGCACTTTTTGCTGATAAAGCTAAGAAAGAAGATGCAAACTGGCACGGGATCAAAGACGACGACGAAAGTGGACTCGAAACGTGATTACCTGCTATCGCATCTAAGTCCGTAGCATGAGACATCATTCTCACAATACACTCGAGAGAGGAGATCACCGTCGCATGCCTTATGGACAATGATTCCACCGTCTAAGAGCAATCGGATGATCGTCTTGAACGACGTGCACGGGAAAGCCAAAGAAAATAGATCAGGCTTCTAATGACGGAGAACATGTACCCACAGTAGCGGGGCCCGTGACACGGGTGCTCTTAATACGTCTATCCAAATGCCGTGGCCATCGAGACTCAGCTATAAGCAGATGGTAGAATGGAACCGCCAATAATCATTCCAGCAAGTCAATGCATACTGCATATGCTTCAGATGATGTGCACAGACATGGGCCGAAGTGTACCGTAGATGCATCTGGTAGCGGGTCCCGAAATGGCAGCATACCCATTCTCGCACGCGATATGCATACCGTTGAGTGATCTTAGTTAGGGTATGACGATCGGAGGGAGTCTGTGGGATGGGAGAGGTGACCACCCACAAGTATCATGAGCGACCCCAAGACTAAACGGGCACCTAGCCCCGCGGAACAACAGAGGAAGAAGACTGCTTTACCTTCGAACTTAGCGCGAACGAGACGAGACTTATTTTAAGTCCAACGATATCCAATGCCAAAAGTACCTTGTAAACGGCACCCGCCGCCGCGGCTGCTCATGCTTCAGTAGCCACTTCATTGAGGACAGCCCAGCAGAGTATTATACGCAGTTGCCAGTCTCTGACGAAATAAAGTTATTCCAAGTCAGGTCGAGGTGGCTGAGAATGAGCTATGGGGGAAGGATTCGCGGCGGGGTGAGTACGTGAAATGGAAGAAGAACGGGTTAATCGGGCTCTAGGAACTGGGTCCGTGGGTGGAGTTGTATGTTGAAGGCGAAGGAGCGGAGAGAAAAGTTGGGGGGCAGTGTTGTCAAAGCTGTTGTGGTCGGCGTGGTAATAGATCTCCGCATAAGGAGGTTGGAAGGTGAGGTGGATTGTTGTGTATGCTGTATATGTAATCATACGGACCAGGGGCGGCCGAACCTCCACCAGCCCGCGCTATCCCTCATTGCGCTATACCTCATTTAGCGCTCCTAGACAACGTCGCATCATGTCAGGCTCTCCATAGAGAAAATGGTAGCTTCTGTTGAGATATCGTGTTCCCTTCAGCGACATGCTGAACGCTGAAGATACAGTCCATTCAGACACCGCCGCGGCCGGACCGGAACAACAGAAGTCATCGACGCCACCATGTAGAGCATATCTACCTCGAGACAAAGCAACACCATGTCTAGCTCGGACGGTATCCCTAGGCCCTTGTGAAATGCGAAGCTAGTCGAAAGAGCTTTCAGAAAGACCTGTACTGCAACCCTTCTCGTCGGGCCTTTAATAATAGATCACACATGCATATAGCGGCGAACAGTTTCCACGTCCGTATGTCGTTACGTGAAACTCCGAGTCCTTCATAACAACAAACCTGCTCCTATGGTCGAAGGGAATTCCAGCGTTTGATACAATTCAGCATCGTCGGTAAGAGCTTGTGGCTTTGTAGGTTGGCATTGGTGATATGGATGAACCTTTCATCCGCCACTTATCGGGAAAGCTATGTTCACAGAAACGACAGCCCCTCTTGCAGGGCTTCTGACGTGTAAGATATTCTACACGGGTCAGCAAGACGCGCCGTGGGGTGGTAAAGCGCGTTGGAGGTGATGATGTGGGATCTGATCGACGTGCCTGTTTTATGGGTCTTTCGATACGTAACTGGTGATCATCGACGTCAAATCTTGAAGTAGGCGGCCTTTCCACTGGGACCCATCAGTCAGTCAATGTTAAGAATGGCGCAATCATTGACTGCCTCAGAAATAGGCGGATTGGTTGCTTCATATCCCCATGCCCAAGCAAGAGATGATGATTACGGAGAGTAGGTGAGCTCAGACTATCTGCAGCTGAAGAACGAAGACGGAGGCTCCCAAACAGGTCAACTCATTCCTTCCGTCTTTCGTTCATGCTGATGCATTGCAGATGCTGAAACAGAGGCTCATCATGCCGTCGAGAGCAACGAAGCACGAAGAGGAGAAACTGCGCGAGCAGCAGTGCGAAGAATTGCATTATGACTTCAGTGCTTTCGTGTTGTATGATGTGGTGCAAGCGCTTCGTAAACTGCGCTGCGGTAACATCGACTAAAGCACGTTTCCCACCGAAGTATATCCCCCATGTACCATTAATCATCCGGTGCGCTATGCTATGCTTCGAAGACAACTTAAGACAATGACCCACCTGTCATCCAACAAGTAACCATCCAGAACCGTCCCGATATCGACACATCAAGCTCTCTATCGCACCATTACTCCAGCTTGACGCCCCCAACTTCAAGGACATTCTGGATAGCCTTGCGATTATCGCCAGCACCACCCATCTTCTGGCCGTCAAGCACGACGTGCCCACCGCCAACCGCGCCGTCCTTTCCAATGTCTAGAGCTGCGGCAACGTTCATCCTAAGCGCCTCAACGTTGACTCCAATCTCGCGAAGCTTGCCATCATCGGCCCCGTCTATTCCAGTCACTGCCTCGACGAAGCTGGCCTTCTCGCGCGCACAAAAGCTCTTGAAAGGATCCATAGTGTCAATGGGCGGCGTCTGATTCTGAAGAACCTCTTTGCCGAAGGCATCCATGAGTTTGCCGGGATGCCGGTCGATGTCGATGACGAAGTGGTCCGAGTGTGGGGTGGCGTTGCCGGCGGATTTGTTCTGTGAGGTATGATGTTAGGTAGCGCATTGAGAGTTGAGCAGTGTGGTTGATTATCCGGATAGAGAGTAATGCAGGGAATACTTCGACTTAGGATCTGTGTGCCGAAATAGACAGAGGGAAACTCACAGCGTTGAACTTGAGAGGAAAGTTGCTGTCGATACGCAGCACTTGACGACACTTGACCTTCTCCTTTACATTCACGCCTTCATCCGAGACACCTTCAAACTCTGCGGCGGCAGGGTCGAGAGTATGAGCGTCAGCATGCTTCTTTCCCGCCGTCACCAAAAGAAACCTCTGCACCCAACCTTGCTTGTTAGCATGACTCTCGAGCTGCCACACCAACTCGCTCTCAATCTCCACAACGCGACTCTCCTTGCGCTGCCAACCTTTGGGATTGAAAATAGTGATGCGGACTTCAAACATGCTACCGTCACTGACTGTTGACTTTAAGACCCCATAGTTGGTGACTACGGTGTACATGCCGTCGAACTCGCGCGTGTAAGCCGAGGGTTCCATGCGCACGGAAATGTCTGGGTCAGCGCGGGGTGGGAGGCTGTTGTGATGGTGTCGCGAGAGGGTGCCGCTGCCACGGCTTCGTGTGGTGAGAGCGTTACGGCCAGGCATGTTGTGAAGATCGCCGCGACCGTGTGACCCGTGGACTCTATGACCGCGACTAATGGCGAGGTTGCCAGGGTAAGGAGTAGTTGTCTCTTGATTATAAGCGCGTGGAACCACATCGTATTTGTTCTGAGTCGCCTGGTAGGGGTTGTAGGTCATGTGACCATGATGGAGCTGCACGGGATGTGGCTGGGGCATATAAGGAATGACGGCTTGGCCGACGTATGGTCCGGTTTGTTGAGTGTTTGATCCATCACCGTATGCACTGGCATATGCCAAGACGGTGGGTGAAGTAACATATTGGTTCGACATGTATTCAAAGGATGGATAGTGAACGCTGTGTCGTTGAGTGCCATTGTGACTGTCACCATGTACTAATGATGGCAAAGATGGATAGTTGACGCCTGGCTGCTGGATGCCGGCATGGCTCGTACTGTATGCAGCAGAAGCAGCGAACATGTTGCGGGGCGTGGAGCTCCTTTGTGGCTGGGCCCACGTGCTCTGCTCTTGCCCGTTAAGGTAGGGAGAGAAGCCAGCCGCGGTTGGATTGAAGGGTGTAATGCGGCCGTTCGCGTCACGGTTATGAACGCCTAAATACGACGCGTCAGCTTCGTCCAAAAAGCAAGGATACTATAATGAAAATCAACATAAAGCATCATCTACGCACGGGTACTAGTGCCATTATGAGACATCTTGAGCGCGAAATCGATTCCCCTATAGTATATTAGTAAGGGTTCCGGGTGTATTGTCACGCGCACTCACTTGTGTACGCGTTAACTCGCGAGGTGATGTGTAAGTTAGGTAGCGGCGCACCCGTAGAAGCACCAGAAAGAAGTAGACGATTAGTGCGCAAAGGAGTTTGTGCAAGAATGTTTGAAGGTAAACGGACCAGCGCATGAGTAGCGTTACAGGCGAAGGAGAAGCGCGGAAATAGGGAGAGTCTCGGGGTGTAGAAAAGTAGAGCGAGGAGGAAGTCAAGATTAGAAGATTCAAGCAATAAAAACATCAACACCGCGCTAGTGCACCGTTGGACGTAGTGTTCACCAGGTGACACAGGCCGAAAGCAAGCAATGAAGACAACTAAGGTGAGGACTTTGCCCATGTGACCAAGTGACGACAGGGAATCTTAGTATTGCTTCCCGGATAACCACGCGAGGGTGGAACGAATTGCTGTCTAAGAGCTCGCTCGATGGCCAGCAAGCTCCCAAAATGAAGGGTCAGATGCCATTTTCTAGTCTCGTAGCAGCACGCTCGCCCTGACGAATCCAGATACCTGAAAGTCTTTGCAAACCTGTGCGATCAGTCGAGGTGACTGATATATCCACCCAAGCAAGGAACAAGACGCGGTCCAGAGCTCGTTTAGAAGGCCAGCCCCAAGCCTGTAGCAAAGTGATAGCACGCTGAACTAGGAAACCAAGCTGCGGGGAAGATTTGTCAGTCTGCACAGCTGATTGACAACTTCAAGACTGATTGCATATAAGCATCTGGAGAGTGAAAAACAATGCTGTCCAGGGCCTCGTTGAACTCATCGCAATGGCCTGACCTAGGCTTTCAGTAATGTAGCGGCACGCTCAACTAATGAAACCCTAGCTCATAAGTGACTTCGCAAGACCATGCAGCTGATCGAAGGATGTAAAGAGAACAGGGTTGCAGAAAGATATAATGCTGTCCAAGAATTCGCCAGCAAGGTGTCCAGATCTTCAACTTCCATTAATCAGCAGTGACAGCGCGCTCGGTCCCAAAATCGGGTCTTGTCTATAGTAGTAAAGTTTAGTAGAACAGATCAACGATTTAAGAATTACTCTCAATTAATCTTCAAGTAAGATCAAACCACTGTTCAAGTGCTCGTTTGAAATCGGAATCCCAGCTCCCAGTACCAGCCACCTACTATAGCTCCCACGCACCCATGCAAGCCTGCACCATCTACGGCCTACTGGGTGCCCTTCCACTTGCACCCGCGCCACCACTCCTCATCCTCTTGAAGCACCCAAACTCACCCTGCGTACTCTGTCTCAGTCTCTTCAACACCCCCCTCATCTCGCCCAGCTCATTCTGCAACCTTACTCTGGCATCGTTATCCGTCCTCTCATCCAGACTAACATATATTCCCGACTGTACCTCGGAGGCTTTATCTGTAGTATAGTTATTCAGCGTCTGGGCGAGAAACTCGACGTCCAGCGTGGCCTGCATCAGTGCTGGTAGAGTGTAGCGGGCCCGGGTCTGGAACGCCGCGATGAGGGACTGGGAGATGCGCTCGAGCAGTGTTTTGAGGACAGTTGTTGTGAGCGTTGTGGAGATGGTGCTCGTCTCCGCATGTACGCCCACAAGCTCCAACAAGACCTCGTAGATATACGGCCTGGCATCGTTCGGTCGCGCAGACTCAGGGACCCAGCCAGGACTGGTAACCCCAGCATGCACGATGCCGTCCAGCTTGCGTGCGAGAGGGTCAACGTAGGAAGCAAACAGCTTGGCGTCGATTTGAGAGAGAACATCGCGAATGGTGCTGCTTTCGTCGGTGAGGGTTACGGAAAAGAGGGACTCGAAGGTGCTAGTTAGGGACGGAATGATTGATGATTGCATGTAGTAGAGGTTCGAAATTGTCAGGAGGATGCGGAGATTCTGGACATCGATCGTGTTAGCTGCGGATTTTGGATGCTTGGGGAAGTGAGCTTACTCTGTTTGAGATGTCGACGGTGGTGGTGTGTACGTCTGCTGATGCGCCATTACGGGCAGGGATGATCAGATCATCTCCATCGGCACCGATAGATGCTGCGCCTAGCTTCAAGGGCCTTTCGGCGTTCTCAACCATGCCTGCGAGACCTTTGTACATGCTCGATACCAATTGTGACCTCACCATCTGCAACATTTTGGCGGATGGCGGGACGACGACATCCGCACTGCCAGGCCGATTCATTGCTTCCGACACGTACAGTATCTTCTGCAGGTTTGACAAAAGCAAGCCCTCAAAGGCTCCGAAACTCTGTGGGAAGGCGGTGAGCTCTCTCCTCTCCGCAGCACGGATCCAGTCCTCTAGGGTCCGGGTAGACTCAGCGTCATTGTTCCATGCTGCACAGACAGCGACTACGCAGCGTTCTCGCACACCACCAAGAAGCGATTTGAGCTGGTCGTTCGACCCTCTTTCCTTGATGACTCTCAAGCTTGCCATTTCGCTAGCAGCGGTGCCGACAAGAAGCATGATTTTGCTGAGATAGTAGGAACTGCTGACAGAGTTGGAGTGCGGAGGCCAGAAAGCATAACGTTCCCAGGGCTCTCCGGTGCGCGGAGAAGGAGGTGGAATATCACTTGGATCGAACTTGAAGCGTGTCGCGCTTATTGCGGTCTGTAACGTTGCCGACTTGGGCGTTTTTGGTGTAATGGGAGTGTCTGGTAATGGTGAGTACAGCGCGGACAAGTCCTCGGGTGGTGGATCTGTAAAGAAAGATGTCACACTGTCGCGGATGAGGTTGACGAGTTCCCTTGTGCCGCTTTGCAGATCCGAAATGCCATCCGCGGACAGGCGGTGATGTTTTTGGCTCTGACGATCAAAGCCTACTGGTAACGTTCTTTGAGCCTTGCCATCGATGAAAGACTGGGCAGTCTCCCAGAACTCAATGACCTCCCCCAACACACCACCCTGCACAGAGAGCATCGCATTCATCGTGGAGAATACATGCTCCCAAAACTCGGTGATCTTTGGCGAATCCATCGAGCCTTCGACTAATGACCCGCCATTCCTAGCAACAGATCGAAGGTGTTGGGCAACGGTATTTATGCTCGGCTTATCGCTAGCTGCAAGTCGACGCCTGAGAACTTCCGTCTCAACCCTCGATCGCTCTGCAGTAGCAGTGATCTTGTTTTTGAGGAAGTCGTAGCGGCTGAGGAGCCACACCCAGATTGGGTTGTCTTCGACACCAAGCTCCAGTAGTATGCTGATGAGTGATAGATACTCCTCGGTCTTCGTTTCTTCGTTGGATGCCCTTTTTGAGAAGTGGGTTCCCGCTAGTATTCTCCAAATGTCTCGTTTGAAGCCGTCGACCTGTTCCTCCACATCCGTCCACATGCGGGCGGTAACAATGATTTGATGAATCTCAGTATCCGAAAGCTGGATTCGATGCTGCACTGCGTGGTCTGCGAGGTTCTTGGCATCGTTGGCATATTTGCGGGCGCTGCTATATTCCTCGACTATTGCCTCGTAGTCCCTTCGCTTAATGCTGTCCCTCAGAGATGCGCCAACCTCGAATAGTGGTCTATTCTTCTCTACGCATTCCTGAATTGCTTGTTCTGCACAATTCAACATGGCGGAAGCACAGCTCCTGAACCATTACAAAATCACCTCCCTGTTTCCCGCAGAATGGCCCGCGGAGAAGGACCCGGACGAGAGCTCGGATGAGGAGCCCACGCAGTCCCTCTTCTTTGATTGCGCTGCAACAGGTGAAGGTGCGCCCAATTGAGGGCTCATTGAATTGCTGCTGCTTCGAAAGTGACCGCCCCCACTTGTGTTCCTACTTGCAGTGCGTGAATGTCCTGCACGCCAAGTGCCTGACTGCCCTTTAGAATGGGGTCGCTGGCGGGGAGATGTTGGTGACTCGGGCTCCTGCCCTTGATTCCGCATCTCGGTGTAAACATTATCGATGGTGGCCTTGGCACGGACGAAGCGCTCAAAGTTGGACTCGACTAGCACTTTTAGAGAGGCCGACTTCTGTTCGATGGAGCGGGAGAGGAAGTCTAGGCCGTGTAGTAACGATTCGGTGGATGCGTCGTTGTGGACCTGAGAGAGGAAGAGGGATGGAGAGAATGTAGTCGATGAGAGGAGGAAGCGGTTGCCTGCACATGTCAGATGAAGCTTGGGAGCAATATGCGACCTTGTATATACGTAGCTTGAGGTCGTCCTCGACTGGCAGACCACGTTGACGCAGTGCCTGGACAACACTGCGTGGCCCACCCAGAGGGTCTACCTCGTCCTTCTGCACCAGATTCTCCGCGCCATCCTTGGTCTTCTGAGCTCCAGGCACGCTTCCTCGCTGGATTCCGCGTTTCTCAAGCACGGAATATCGCGACTTCGACCTCGACACAGAGCTGGAAGCAGCGATCTTGGGAGTGGACTGCGTG
>Ga0115846_100546_pt1 | contig 19408 bp, 10 predicted proteins | sample InSIn5gowninarea_2_FD_83860 | JGI IMG/M metagenome (GOLD analysis project Ga0115846, IMG submission 83860)
CTCCCGGAACCTCTACATGAGCATATCAGCACTGTCCAACCTACCACAGTTTTCCTGCGGGCCTCACCGAAACTCCTGACAGCCTTGGAAAGTCCTGATGTCGAGTTGGATGCCGGTGATTTTGCGCCGAACCAGACTAATCTAAACGGCGTCTGCAACTGGGAAGGTGTTACACCAACTTGTCTACGAACTCTATACGGTACTATCGATTATACCCCACAGTCAGCAGATTCTCACATCGGCTTCACCAACTACCTTGGTCAGGTCACAAATCGAAATGATACAGCCTTGTTCTTGCAGCAGTTCCGGAAAGAGGCAATCTCCTCCGCATACAGCTTCGAACAGATCTCAGTTGACGGAGGTTCAATCGATAACGGTACGGGTGGTCGTGGTCAAGAAGCAAACCTCGACGTTGAAACCATTACTGGTCAAGTTTGGCCCATTGACATTACTTCATATTCGACTGGTGGTAGCCCACTATTCACCCCGGACCGTCACACGCCCACCAACACAAACGAGCCTTATTTGACATGGCTCGACTATATTCTTAATCAAACTGATCTGCCTCAGACCATTTCCACTTCGTACGGCGACGATGAACAATCCGTTCCCTTATCATATGCTCAATCTGTTTGTGAAGGCTTTGCTCAGCTAGGCATGCGAGGTGTTTCTCTCCTCTTCAGCAGCGGTGATAGCGGTGTCGGTCCCAATGGTACATGCATTTCAAACGATGGTCAGAATACTACCACGTTCCTTCCTGCCTTCCCAGCATCGTGTCCATACATCACGGCCGTTGGTGGAACTAAAGGCTACCCCGAAATCGTAGCATCTGATTCCAGAAATGGATATGTCAGTGGCAGTGGCTTCAGCAACTACTTCTCTCAACCAGCATACCAGAAAGACTCAGGTGTGGTTGATAAGTATGTGGCCTCACTCAACGGTACATTCGATGGTCTATACAACAAGACTGGCCGGGCGTATCCGGACGTTTCAGCACAAGGCTACAGATACATCACAATTTACGCCGGCTCTGTGATAACCCTTGATGGTACAAGTTGCGCAAGTCCAACATTTTCTAGTATCATTGCACTAGTGAACGATGCTCTTTTGGCTGCAGGAAAGTCACCACTCGGTTTCTTGAATCCATGGCTGTACACTGGAGCTGGGGCTCAAGCTTTTACCGACATTGTCAATGGAAGCAGTACTGGTTGCAACACAGCTGGATTCGCGGCGAAGGAAGGATGGGATGTTGCTAGTGGTTGGGGCACTCCTCAATTTCCAACTATGCTGGACATACTTGGTCTTAACAATGCTACTACGCAGTAGTGCCTCCAGCCGGCTGCAGACCAACGACAAGACATCAACTCTTGTCTTGCTGAGCGTGGTTGGTGTTTCGACGTGCTGTTGCTTCTCTTGTTTTTATTGTATTCGTATCTATAGCATAGCGGGCAAAGTCAATAGGTAATGCATAGCAGGGTAGCATTGTATAATGATTAATGTTGTACCTCCCAATAGTGGTGAGTACGTACTGTATGTAGTATGAACAAGACGTCTTCCACAGAATTTGGTGAATGCAATGAGCTTCTTGCACTATATCACATCACATCACATCACATCAGTGAACACTGACATTAATATATGTTATAATCACGTATGATGTTGCCATGCCATCCCTTCGACGCATATTACACTCCATCAAGTATTCCTTTGGTATATAGTGATCTAAGAATTTAAGATAACTCAGCCTACTGAATGTGTACGCAGGTATTCATTCATCAGACCCGAATAACATAAAACCCTTCCTTTGTATTTATTAGGCCAAGGTAGGTAGCTTATGCGCTTTTTTATTATTGCATACAGTATGTGCGTACCTTAGTCGTTGTCTTAAGCTACGTACGATATCTCAAGTACGTACAGTAGTTATGGCGTGGGATGGCGGAGATGAGGAGGTAGAGGAACGAGGCATGTTAGACTGGGTGACTGTTGGACTGCATGAGTGGTTGTCACTAAGTGGTTACTGCGTATGTGTGGGTATACGAGGAGATCGATAGGAGAGGACTTGATAGTGCATGTCGTACTGTACTATGCGTAGCTAGATGGTGTTGTTGAGGTATCAGATGCTTTGTTGTAGTTATATAGGTTGGGTTGGGTATATAGGTGTAGAGGTAGGTGGTTCGGTAAGGAGGTGGAGTAGTGAAGTAACTCAAGTACTTCTTCTCCCATCCCGGTGAACAGTGTAGTCATAAATCGTTCGGCATCCAACTCGACATCAGGACTTTCCAAGGCTGTCAGGAGTTTCGGTGAGGCCCGCAGGAAAACTGTGGTAGGTTGGACAGTGCTGATATGCTCATGTAGATGTTCCGGGAGTGACCACGAAGTAGTTCGTATCATGGAGGTACCATCTTCATGTTTGTAGACTGAGTACTTTGTGTCCAGCATGTTCTCAACCTGCGAAACCGGCAATGAAACGGATACCCAATCTTTTGCTGAACTGTATGAGCACTGCGACGACTCGATTCCATTATCTTTCAGCCACTCATCGATCAACGCTGATGCACTTTCATCGGGTCGAACAAGGTTGTCCACCTCTTCCTTGGAGAAATGCTGGCCATATCGGTGATGTGACGGATTTGAGATTTCATAAAGGTGTTGCTCGAGCTCGGCAAATTTCTTGTTCTTCAAGCCGATTTTGATGTTGAGGACATGATCTGGATTGGGCACACCGGTCTCAACCCATCCTCTGGGTACGAAGTGTGTCTCTTTCACCACATATGGGGATCGCGTGTTCAAGTGCGGAAGCGGCTTAGCGATGGACAGTTGAAGCGAAAGCAACGCCGCAAGTGCAGCTGGAAGAAGATGCATGATGCTCAAGAATCAGAAAGGACCAGCTCAAGACGTAGAAAGAAGTGAGGCTGGTTAGATAGTCACGGATAGGTGGACAACATCGACATAGAGAACTTCATATAACCAGCCCACCGCGCCTGCCCTCACGAATGACATGACATGATTTTGCGCGCCTGCAAAAGCAAACCTCAAACGACATCATGGATACTCCATACAAATCGCGCTATGGCGCACGGCGATCACTCCACATACCAACCAGCCCCCCTGCTTTCCACCCAACTCCGGATCGCGATAGAGTTTGCGGTTAAACACGAAATCCAAAAGTTACCTTCACCACTCGGGACCACAGCAGAATCCTCTCGGGATTTCTTTTCGTTGATTGCGGTACACTGCCAAATCCAAAGGTGGTTATGCTTCACAAAACCATCAGCTATACCAGTCCACTCACACGCTATTTGCTGCATGTCAAACGAGTTGTATGAATGGTTAACCTCGGCTCGCAGCAGGAACAGCCAGTCAAACGCGGTTGTGAGCAGATCGTCTAGTCACCAATCAAAATTCTGAAGGTGTCCGCATGCTACCCGTGCGGCAGGGCGTTCAGTGGCTGGCAGTGCACGGTCCGTTGCTTGGCATATTTCGAGTTGGACGAGCCATTCTCGTTTACTGGCCCATACGTCGTGCTCGACAACGAGGTGCGGTTGATACTTGCACTGACGGATAGCTTAGACGTGGGGTAATGTTAACCGTGTTTCAAGTGCTATCGATATCGGATATGTGTTTGTTGAATAGCAAACATCTTAATTTATCTGACCCTCTAACAGTAACGACCACCAATGTTCGACTCCTGGTGCACATGATCATTAAACACTACCGCTCTTGATTTCATGAATTCCAAAGCGGACCATGTAGCCACTGTATCAATGGGGAATACTGAAAATGACCTCGGACCGTACAATTTGAACGCTCCGCAAAGCACATGTTCGTTTACTGGTAGATCAAACTGTACTTGTTTCCAACGGCTGCTGATCCACACCGCTCTCATTGAACAACTAACCTCAGTTTCCTTCTGTGGAACTGGTTGTAGTCACAGATGTAGCTGATGAGACGACAACATATCCTTGGGTACTACTATCCTTCCGACTACTGCGGCGTTAGTAGCTTCGGTTGTAACCTAGACTGCTTGCAGCGAGGTCCTAGTACGTTTCGAGGCTGCAGTCCACTTATTACTGTGTATCTTCCTTCGTTTGGAGGGACGTTATAAATTCCTTTTTATCTGCGCCAGTCCTTTATCGGTGTATGCTCAAGCAGTCATTAAAGCACCAGGTATGGTTGTCAACACTCCATTCTTATCGTACCTCGCCTTGAAGAACGTGTAGCTTAACGTGATCGTATCAATTCCTCTCATGTTCGGGTCCTTCGCAAACTCCGGGTCAATGAAGAAAAATACCGGCATATCGACTGTCTCTCCCGCATTCAACTTCTGTTCCTCGAAACAAAAACACTGGATTTTGCTAAAGTAAGGTGCGACCTGTCCAGGCGAGACCGAATACGTAGCAACACCAATTATATCAGCCTCGCTCTTATTCGTAGCCGTGTAAAATGCTAATGCTGTTTCGCCAGGGACGACTCGAACCTCCCGTTGCTGAGGCGTGAACTTCCATGGCAGAATATCGGAAACCGATCCATTGAACGTGATACGCAGACGTCGGTGGTCTTCTAGAGGTTTCAGTCGTACGGCGGGATCGCCGCCAGAGTCGTGGGCTTTGACTGGTTGACCACCCCAGCCTGTTGTCTGGCAGATCATTTTGTAGAGAGGAACGGAACCGTAGGAGAGGGCGACTGTTGCAACGATCAAGCTGGCGCCATAGTACATAGTCGTGCGGTTCTTCTCTTTCGCTGCTGCTCGAGCAGCTTGAAATGGCGTGCCATGCTGCCGGGCAAATTGCGTTGACGAAAAGAATCGTGGTTGAGTAGCTGTTTTAGGATGCTTGAAGCACTGGTTCGGTTGGAGTTTCGAGCTGCTCTGCCGCAGCGAGCTCGCAATGTTATACCATCTTGCTGACCCTTGCATAATCAGTGCGGTCACTGTTAGTAATGATGGAGGCAAAGAAAGTCAGGATAGCATCGATTTGTACCTGATGCATTGAGTTGGAGAAATGGTGATCCGCACTGATACAATCACGTGTTAGCGTGGCATGACACTCACTATTTTTGTACAGTGGATATTCTCCTGTCTGGCAGTACAAATACTCCCGCAATGGTGAGGTGAGGTAGCATGCACGTGAACATAACGAGAAGTTGCGTATCATCAAAAGCTGTTTGGTTGCCATGCAAGACGGCCATACGAACAGCGTTTCGAGTTGAACTGGATGCGTGACCTCATTCTTCCTAGTTGAATACGGACCAGAATAGTTCAAGCTGCCATATCGCATACAACGCCACTTGATCAGGACAATGCGTGGTGACAGTGTAAACATTCATCGAACATCACCCACTTCATCCCAATCAAACGTGACCCTCCCAGTGTATAATGTACCGAGAGATATCGGGCTTTCCACATCTACAAGAACACTAAACCCCCTTCCTGATCTTGATGTATTCAGCACATCGAAAAAAGTCCCTTCCACAAAGTAGTCCCTTTCGAGTCCTTCCCTTGGTCTTTCTTGCTCGACGTGCATCTCTCGACAGATGTTTTTGATGCGGTCTCGGGTTTCCATACATCTCGCTGTAGTAACACTAACTCTGGGATTCGTGGTAGGTCTTGACATCATAAAGATGCTCAGCCTGCTGATGCCTATACGTCCAAGTTTGAACTCCAGGATTTTGAGATTAGGAAATGTCGACAATGACGGTCTGAGGTCGTCAAATTTGATGTTGTCCTGGACGATGATGTGACTGATTTCCCGAAGGATGTAACTAGGTATCCGACGTCTGACCTTGTCAGGGAATCTACCACCCTCGCAAGCCAATCTCAGTGGGTGGTTTGGCTGGGAGGTTCGTAGAAAGTGTAGTGTTTCACATCGTAGAAGTCGAGAGACGCAACTGATCTGATATGGATAATATGCTGTGCTCGTTGTTCCATCCTCACAGATCAGTATTCTCGAGTCATGGAACAAGAATGAATATATGACCTCACGGATCTCTGGCGGAATAGTGTCGAGACAAGGCATTCTAGATCCAGAATTGTCGGGACTATGAGTTGTTGTGAATTGGCCGAAAAGTGCACTCAAGATCGTTCAAACACTGTCAAGATGTAGAAAGATTGGAAAGGTCGCGACGATGTTGAATTGCTGCAATGAATTTGATGGTCCTCATGAAGTTGCTTGAAAGTCGAATGGAGTTGGTGAACCCCAATGGAAACAGCGCCACTTTCAAATTACTGTACTGAGGTACTTTCCAGTTCATATGCGCTGGCACTTGTGATGAAAAACAGAACTCAAGGTTTGTAGCTTCATGGTTTCATTACTTGCTTGCTAGCAGTATCATGAGCTATACGGTCGTGTTACAAAGGACTAGCATATGCTAGAAGGCATTTCACATAAGCCATATGATAGGCCAGAAAGAGCCCTCTCCTCCATCAACTCATATCATTCTTTCATCAAGAGCATCCTGGCTGCCGACACCAAATCCACGTACACCAAAAAAGAATAGGCTAACCACCCTAAACAAGCAATAGATACGCCATCGCCGTGCATAAATCATTCGGTCGAGTCGACAACACCAACCACCTTCCTAATCAAACAGGTACGTGGTCATATCCCCGATCATTCCATTGTTTCTCACACCACCTAGACAACAACAGCAGTCTGCACTGGAGTCCTGCCTACTCGGTATCCGCTGGTAGCATTCTTGAAGAAGTTCGCCATCACACTGCTCACTGAGGTCGTGTTGGCATAACTGCTGTCATTGTGTCTCATTTTCTTGGCAGGCTGCTGTGACTCATGAGTGAAGCTTGTTTGATGACCCTTGAGAGCAGGTCTAGTCACTGAAATCTCAGCAGGAGCAGTGACAGTCTTCAATGTCTGTGCTTTGCCGTAGTAACATCCAGCTTGCTGATACGTTTGTGATTGCAGATGAGCTGAGTTTGGAGAGTAATGCTGGTCTGCAATGGCGAAGGTTACGTTATCATTATCATACTGGCCGAGCATGTGTGGTGTAGATGCCAAAACCGAGCGAGTAGAGGGTGCAACTGAGCTCGACCTAGAAGATGGTGCTAATGACGATGATCGAGAATCAGATGACGAGGTCGAGGGCTGTTGTTGGTGACGAGAGGAAACGCTCGACTTGGTCGAGTGGACAAGCGGAGGTAAGTCTCGAAGGGATGGTGGGCTTAGATCTCGAGTGTGGTAAGCGGTTCCTGCTCGTCTCTTATGGGTGGATGCTGGAGGTGTAATTCTGGAGCTCACACTTCTTCCGCTACGAGAGCTGTCGTCATCACCGATCGATCGTGGGGAGTCGTAGATGCCGGTGCTTATTGCCTTTGGTGGGGTAGGCAAGATGTCCTGGGTCTGTGCGCGAGCTGCTCGTCGTGGAACTCGGATATCATTGATCGATTCTTGGGCATACCACTGCCTTTGTTCGTTGAGCCGTGAGTTCTCGTATTCGAGTTGTAGCTGGAATCGAATTGGTGCAAGGAATGGTTCAAAGTGCTGGAACAGATCGTCCTCATTTACTCGGGTATCCCAGTCGAGCAAGAATAGAAGTTGTCTTTCCATCAAATTGACTTCCGGAAGGGCAAAGCCAAATCCCTCGTATCCTTTCACAGTTGTGTAACGTGCCCAGTGCTTGTTCTTCGGGCTCGAGTCATTGAGGTTCTTGGCTGCAAGAATCAAAGAAGCCAGAAAGATACGATGTACAGTGCACCGCATTCCCTTGGCGACAGGTGGTAGTCGGGCCTGAAGTCTACCGAGATAGACAAGCGATGTCATCAAGGTTGGCACTTGGACGGACGATTTGTGGACGATGGAGCGAATGAATAGTTCGAGAGAAGGTAAAGGAGGTTGAGTTGGGTCAACAGTGGTCTGGGGAGGGGTCGATGGTGGTGTAAGAGGTAGTTGAGCTGAAGCATTCTGTACTGGCTCTTCACATCGAATGACCATGGAGGCTTGTTTGGCCAAATGTTGGATCATATAAGATCGGACGGGTTGTCGAACAAACTCATCGAGAGCTGTTCGGTTGAGAGAGCGGGTAGATTCGCTCATGGTAGACGTCATTGTGGTGTTGGTTGCTGATTGTCGAAGCTGGAAATGAATGCTTATAAGTCTATCACGGCAGAAGCTGTCACTTGTATGGTGACGAATTAAATTGCTGGTATTGAAATGATTGTAAACTTTTGGTGACCTGTCCGGCAGGAAGTACAAGGAAGGTGGTGACTGTAGTGAGTGGTGGTTGGTTCTTTTAGTGAATGAAAGCCTGCCTTCGAGACAAGTGATGGAACAGGTACCAGAAGCACAGCTTCAGCAGTGTATCACCCTAGGTTTTGAATGAGCAATGAGTTCTTTCAACTTTGTGAACTCCTGAGGAGTGCTTGCTATGATGTCGGTGGGGATAATCGACAAGCTGCAGCTAAGTGGATAGGCGTCGATACGGTGCAGGCTAGGTCCCTGAAAGCCAGAAAGTTTGGTGGTTCGAGAGTGAGATACGCTAACAAACAGCGGAGAAGCAAGTTTCGGGCGTTTGAGGCGATGATTAGTGGTACACGGCAACAGTGGTGAAGAAAGGAATGAAGCAACGTCGACACAGACGACGAGGGGTGATGATGGTGATGAAGAAAAGCCCAATGTGTGAGGCGGTAGATGTCCTTTATTCTTTCGTCAGTGATTATTCTGGAACCTGCAAGCAAGGTGAAAGATTAGAGTGTCCAGTAGAGAGCGAAGAAGCGCTTGGAGTAAATAGGAATTGCATGCCAGTCGTTTCGATACATGTTCGTCTGCTGGCCACCGACCGACATGAGAGGCCGGCATGGCGATGCAGCGCGTGAGCCGAGTCAGGAGGGCTCGTGGTGTGGTGACAATGATTGGTGTCAAAGGGAGGGCTAGGTAGATGCTTGGGCGTTGTGGATGGGGGTGGGTCAGTTTCAGTTGGTGGCGGTTTCTCTTTAGCGCTGGGTCTGCCGCCTTGGCCAGATGCAAGGTTGGACGTGTGAGAAAGTGAACATTGGCTCTGGATTACCCCTTCGCGTCAGTTTGACGACGCCTCAGACCCTAGTTGAAACCAGACCTTCCCCTTGGGTTTCCCTTGGGTGTTCACATTGTGCTTTGCATCTGCTGCCCTTGTTACAAATGATCTGGACGCCTACGAAGTTTATGCTGCATGTGCTGCATGTATCAAACCCTCTCCCGTGTTCTGGATCTGCCACATGTGTATGAATTGTCAAAAACAAAGCAAATATGAATAATAGCTTGCGCCATCACCCCTGCTGCCCATCAAGCCCTTCAGGTGCCAATCGATATTCGTTATTGATCGACTGGGTGCTGGTAACCGAAGCTGACGATGCACAGAGTCGTGAGTGAATCATTTCTATTGGTTGAGCATACAATGATTTCAGTCTGAGTGGTTGGCCAAGGGGGTCGACCCAGCAAAAAGCTCGATGGAGCACATGGTTTTCTCAATGCAAATGTAGACCGGACAAATACGGCGTCATGAGTCTCAATACTCGAGCATTCCATGCAAAGGCGTGGCTAGGTGAACGTTCCCTTCAATAATCGCGTCAAAAAGAGACGCGTTTTTAGTGGTAGAGAACGAATAAAAATTGGCTGATGCAGCGCCAAGGTTTCATTTTTGCCAAAAAGGGACGGCCGCAGCCCCTCACCGAGCCCTGAAAACACCATTCTCTCATCCAGTAAGAAATCGTGTCGGTGAACGCGACTGGCTGTGGCAAGGCACAACCACCAGCCACTGTGGCTGTACATGGTCATTTGTCGAAGGCTTCTTCATCACCTGCTACTCATACTGATGCACCCAACGCATATCTAATCACCTTCAAGGAACACAAGATCAATATCTTTGACATATTGGCATGTGAATGACTTCCTCAGCTGGCATCCAGAACTGCCAGCATGCAACCACATCAGAAGTCTAATGCCTGATGCTTCGTCTCGTGCAGTTATCATTACCAGCTGACCCCGGACTCGTGCAACTCTGAACAGCTGACAAGGAGAGACATCAGTGTGTGGCTTCCGGACCTTTTCAGGCCTACACTGCTGCAAAACCACTAGCCTTAGAGACCTACAGTACAGTACAGGTCAGGTCCAGACTGTACCAGCCTCACATGATCGAGTGCAGTGACTGCTTGACAGGAGTTTGAGTGCACGTGTTTCACGTAAGCTTCTCTATCATTTATTCCATTCGTCCTCATCAATATTCTAAGCCTGTTCCATCTGTCCTCAATACCCTACCTAGGCGCCTATCTGTGCAAGTCACTCAATATAGTCATGGCCAGTTTCAAGCCAGATCTGAAACAGAAAGTCAGCACACACAATGCTTCTTGGCATGATCTTACCCGGAGGCTGTGCAGCGGCAAAACAGTTTCAATTCACTTCCTTCAACGTGACTATTGATAACCTGACCACTGCATCAACTGCACGCACAGGGCACAAGGGACTCGCCAGGCGCTGCTGACTCCCAAGTCTCGTAGACACTCACATTCGTGGTTCAGTCACGTGAAATGCTGCCCTCCTGCCTGAATTGAAGTTCATCCTGTGGAATAACAGGAGATTGCCGGCACAAAGATCTTCTCACCCGCTGTCCCAATTTAACTTAGATTCAATACCCACCTCCAACCACTTCCCTAATGCAACCAAATCCTCCGAAAACACCAAGGGAGTATGAACACATTACTAAATCACGACCTCACTTTGTCGGACACATCTGCTCTCAGATCAGCGCACCGATCTTTACAAAGTACAGTATACTCGAATTCCCTGAGACAAAAAAGGAACGAGAATACAACTAAAGCGAGGTCCTCCTGCATCCACGCTCAAACTCCGTCCCGTGCTGTTGCTGAAAGTAAGAAAGAACGATACCCAACTAAGCCAAATGTTCGCGTCTTCCGTCCTCGAAATTTGTCTCGTGTTGCTGCATTGAGCCCGATCAATTGTCTAAATGAGATCGCCTTCCCGTTTGAAGGCAAATTGAAGTACTGTAGATTTACGTAAACTACGTATCTATAGTACACTCTCTGCTAGACATCAACGGTTGCACACGTCGAAAACTTCACAACATCCGGATCGTGTGACGCAAACCTTTCACGGGCCATCGTGGACGGCTGCAAATTGCGACGTGAGTTTGACGATACGTATTGCTGAATGGTGAAATATGAAGAAGATATGTACATATGTACGGATTAGCCGTGGTGAAGCTTTGAAGCTTTAGTACCATGTATTATGATCACGGTTGAGCATTTCTTAGGTACGTATCTACGTAATCGTTCGTTTAGGATTCAGGTCATCTATTTCGTTCTACAGAGTATTGCGCTGAAGCACAGTACATCTCACATTGTCGAAATCTCTCCAAATCCTAATCATGGTCTTCACGTACCAAGTAATCTGCCAACCATACCTGAGTCAAAACCCAGTCTGACTTCCAAGATTAATCAACCCATTCCAGCAACAGCTCTATATTATCTCGTCTCCCACAACCCCTTAACACCAACAATAGCCCTCCAAACCTCCTCATCCTTATCGATCCGCCCCTCCAACCAACCCTTCGCTTTCTCAACAACCATCTCCCACACATCTTGCTCATCCCTCATGACACGTTCCAACCAAGCGGCCGCCAAGATAGTAGCACACACATCATCGTTGTATGCATTCTCATCGACCTGTCCTGTCTTACTCATCTTCTGCATAATACTCACCACGCGCTGTGCCGCTCTCTTTGTGTCCGCGAAAGTCGAAGATCGAATCGCGTCGTGCGAGATGAGAGTGAGGAGTTCACCGTTCAGAGTCCAGAAACCGGAGAAGTTCTGTAGACTGATGAGGCGTTGCATCTTTTCCAACGGCGAGATATGAGGGACAGCCACGTTGTGGACGACGGCTTTAGGGCAAGCTTGCGGAATAACATTAGGGAAAGTCGATGCTTGTGACGCTGGTGGCTGTTTCAAAAAACTGTCGAAGTCGAAGTTCTCGAGAATATCCGCATTTTGGAGCGTAGAGAAATCGAGATTGAAGCCTTGATCTGAAGCAGTGGAAGAAGTGGAGGGTGCTAGAGGATCGGCATTTGGAACTGCGGCTGGCTGTGGATTGCCGAAGAGACTGCTTGTTGGGGCTGCAGCTGGAGGTGGAGGTGGAGGTGCAGAACTAACTGACCCGAAAAGCCTACCGGCGGAGGAGAAGCTGTCGCCGCCAAAGAGACTGCTCGTTGGAGGTGCAGGCGGAGGTGGAGGTCGAGATTTAGCTGATCCGAACAGCCAACCGCCGGACAAGGAATTGCTGCTGCCAAACGCGCTGGTGGTACTCTGTAGTGCTGATCCTCTTGCGGACATACCTAACTGTAACTGCGCCTGTTGAGCATTGCCGAAGAGACCGCCCGGTTGTGCGGAGCGAGCCTGTGCCTGTGCCATAGGATTGAACCCGCCGCCAAACGGTGCTGGTCGTGGAGCAGGCGGAGCGAAGGCCATCGCACCATGTCTCTGATGCTGTTGATTCATCACTAAATGGCTTTGATAATCCGCCAAGGCTTGATTCACTGGCCGTTCACGCTCGGGGCTCTGTGCATCTGTCTCAGCCTTATAAGCTGGCAGATCCTCCCCACCTGTTTCGATAGCTACAAAGGAACAGAATTTGCCGCCAACTTGAAAAGTCGTACCAAGACGAACTGCTTCACGTTCAACAATCAGATCCCACCTACCCTCGTATCGAGACTTCAACTTGCCGTCCTTAGAAGTTCTTTTGTTCGACGCTTGGGCTTGGGTGAGCCAACCTCTTCCTTCTTCGAGCTCTTGCATTGCTTTTTTGGCTGCAAGTTTATGCAAGGTCTCACCCATGCCAATATCCTGTATCGGAATTTCAAGTTCGAGATCGCCATGCTCGGACTTTCCAGATAGAAGGACTGAGATTGGTGTTTGAGCGCAGGCCTCAGGTCCGAGCATGAGATAGATCGTCGAGCGAGAATGAGGGTAGAGGTCAGGGAGATCATGGGGTGTTTGTAGGACGTTTGGGAGTGCTATCTTGGGTAAGTGATCGTATCGTCCAGCACTTGGATTCGTTGGCTCGTCTTTGACCTTGGGGTCGAACAAAGATATCTTCTTTTTTGACTTGGGGTCCTCTGGCGCAACTGTGCCGGCTCCTTTGTCCACTAGTTTCTTGCTCTTTTCGAATGACTCAACGATTTCGAAGGCCTCGTCGTCGTCGTCGGATGCTGACCGAGTGTACTTCACCTTCAACTGGTACTTGATATGCGGTGTCAGTGCCCCCTTGAGCATCCTCACAATGCGCTTATCAATCCTTTCGCCGTCATTGACCCATTGAGAAAATCCCCTGCCCGCTTTTGCGATACCCTCGACGAGTGATGAGGATGCACTTGACCCAATACCTAGGGTGAAAAATCGTGCATTCTTTTGCCTTGCCGCATTGGTTTCATCAAACAGAACTTGCTGGTCCCGAATCTGACCGTCTGTTAAGAGCATTACCTCAAGTGGAAGGTCCTGGAAGCGTCGTTTCAAAATATCTCGTACAGGCTGTAGCATCTCCGTGCCTCCGTAGTTTGCACCAAATGAATGCGGAGCGATGTGATCCATAGCAATCTGCAGGCTTGTGGCATCGTATGTCCGGCTTCTCTCGAATAAGAAGGTATGATGGGATCCAAAGCTGCAAATGTTGAACTTGACACCAACGGGCAAGGATTTCAGGAAAACTTTTAAGGCATCGATGACGAGATGCATTTTTCCGACCATGCTTCCACTTCTGTCGACGACGAAGATGATCTCCGGGTGCTCGCCTGGGATGTTGAACTTGGGTACCAGCGTTGTCATTAATGTTCGCTGGTTAGGGAGAGTTGGATGAGTTTCTAGCAGTGCTCTTGGTGTGTCTTGGCCTTTAGCGAGGATCATAACAACAAAATCCTTGTCGAGCTCGGTGCTACCCAAAGTTAGTGTGGAAGATCCCAGGTTGCTCTCGAAGCTTTCGTCATCTTCTGGTATCGTGCTAGTTCTACCCATGGTAACTGCGATCGGGTGACTTGGCGATTGAATTCCTCGGATGGCGACACCCTGTTCGAGCTGAACGTCGACAGTAATTCTCATGCCGCCGTTATTGACTGCATGAGGTCCACTGGCGAGATTGACTGAGCTTTGGCCATAACGTGGTGCAATCTTTGTTGGAATTGTGAAACGTGCTCCATCAGTTTCTGCATCGTTCTTCAATTCTCCGAGATATGTGATCTCGATCTGGATTTTCTCGCCAGCTGGCACGTTGCCGATAGACGTTGTAAAGACATCGGCAGCGTCAAGATTCTGTTCCAGTAGGCCTGCCGTCTGACCTCTATCGACAGCTTCCTGGTACTCGACTCGAGCTTGATTCCTTTCTTTGACAACACCGATGATGGAGCGGCCGGCTACCACACATCTGAAGCCTGCAACACTCACGCCATCATACAACGGGAATGTGTACGATACCTCTTTGAGGGTTTCGTTGCACGGGTTGTGGAAAGTCTGGTTGAGTACTGTTCGAGAAGTTGTTGCAAGGATGGTAGTTTGTGACTGAAGCTCGATCTGTGGTAGGTATTGGATGTCTGTTGATGGTATGAACCAACACCCGCAGCAACCATTATGAACAGGTCCTCGGGCTTTGCCAAACATAGTGAGACGACAAATTGGAACTTGCGGAGAAAAAAGGTGAACAATATAGAACAATCGGGTAGGAACAAACAGTGTATCAATGGATGGTGTTATCATCAACCTTGGAAGATCGACTGTCAAGCAGGAGCTATGAATGGAAGGAAGAGAAGGTAAGGAGGAAAGAGTGTTTGGCTTTTATATACAAGCGTGGCCAGGCAGCCATGCATATTGTGGTACAATAAGCAATTTTGCTGATTTTCGGATCTGCTGTCGGATCCAGTGATGCTAACAAGGCTGACAGACTTCGTGTTCGTCAAGTAGCTTGGCTCTCTCGATGAGATTATGTTGTGCTTCGTATTGTGCTTCGAGTTCATGCAAACAATGCTCATATAATGGCTTGAATACTGTGAAGCGCTGATAGACCACGGTGTAGCAGCACCACTAGAAGCATAGCCTTTGCTGTATTTCAGTTTCTGTGTTCCCGTAACAACATGAGGGGTAGATCGCAGTGAGAAGACGACCAGAGGAAGAGAGACTAGGTAGGTAAAGACAGTAAGGGAGTGACTCGGGGAACCCACCATTGGCTGCCTAACGCCAAGACTGTCTACCTAGGTAGGTACCTTTTCAGGCACGTTACGTGGTCCGCAAAGACTAACAAGTACCTACATGTACTGTAAAGGTCGAGCCTCACATATGTTTAATGGCGACTGGCCTCAACGCAGCAGTAAATACTAGTAGTGATCTTCACATCGACATCACAAATGTTGTAGTACAGTAAGGCAAGCTAGGAGCTGTAAAAAGGGAGTACCGAGAGAAAGTCCCACTTACGCTAAGTGAGGTGGTTCCGGCAGCAGTTTCGGTATCTATGCTGTACAGTACTGCGGAATGTGGCGCCAAGATTCGCGACTTATGCGTGTCGGAGTTCGGGTTCGTGCCGAGGTCGTCTCCCGCTATCAGCATGCTGGTTACGGCAAGCGCGCATTGTGAGAACCTCACTCCCGCTACCCAATAACACTACAGTGCCTGCCTGATCAAGTTTCCGAAGCCCGGGGACCTTCAGCTTGTTACATCTGTTTCCCTAGCCTTGCTCTTCCCTCAAATCGGCAACGACGTAGCAGATCCTGAGAGACTCATGCCGCAGCTCTTGCTCTAGGAGTTCCGTCCTTCTTTCGGTCATTGCAGTAGCTACGCACTTCCAGGGTGTACGCCAGTCCACACACAATCGATACCCAAAAGCAGGAGTTGAACTCACCATCTCCTTCAAAAATCCTGACTGCAATGTCCATGGATTCTCAGTCGGAGCCGAATCTGATGGAGATAGATCCCGGCCTGCCTAGGCCAAACGGCAGCACTCCGTACTGGCTACATGAACTGCATCCCCGGGCGGACATTCAATCCTCATCGTTGCCAACTCACGTTGATGTTGTGGTTATCGGGTCTGGCATTACCGGACTCAGCACAGCAAACACGTTGCTGAAGAGACATCCAACCATTCAAGTCACTGTCCTAGAGGCTCGTTCTATCTGCTCAGGAGCAACAGGCAGAAATGGTGGTAATTTGGTTGCATATGGCGGCGTTACGTACAAAAATATCAAGCAAGTTCGTTCTCAGGCAATGGCAACGAAGATTGTTGAGTTCACCTTTAGGAATATTCGTCAAACAAAAGATATGATGAAGGAGTCACCCACTCTTGCGAAGGTCAGCGAGTATCGTGAATTGACCAGGATTAGAACATTCGCCGATCAAAGCTCACTCGATGCGGCACGACAGAGTGTTGCAGAGTTCGTCCAGGACAACCCGAAATATAGAGGTCTGTATGAGTTCGTTGAGGATCCAAAAACCCTAAGAGAACAATATGGTTTACATGGTGTTGTAGGTGCCGTCTTATTTGACGCGGCAGGTCTCTGGCCTTACCGCTTTGTGATGGGGACGTGGGAACGACTGCTCGTTGATTTTCCTGGCAGACTGACGCTGGAAGCGCGTACACCAGTAATATCTGTCTCACACAATTCGGAGAATATCAAGTTCCCATACATTGTCGCCACACAACGTGGGAACATTCGAGCGTCGCATGTGGTCCACTGCACCAATGGATATGCCGGACACCTTCTTCCACGGCTGAGGGGAACTTTGTACCCTTTCCAAGGTGTCATGACGGTCCAAGATTTCGAGGACTCTTGCAATCAGCCCAACCAAGGTGCAAAATTGTCGTGGAGTATTCATGGACAACCGCCTGTTAGCGCAAAGGACCAAAACACACCACCCAGCATTTACTATCTGAATCAGAATGCTCTCTCTGGTTATTACTTCTTCGGGGGCGCAGAAGGGGAACACGGCCCAACAATAACTGGTGACGACTCACAAGTTCCTCGATCGACAGTCGATCACCTTCGAAGCAAACTTGGCGCGTTTCTGGGTCGGAAGCCAAACGTAGAGAACAGACTTATCAGTTCATGGTCGGGCATCATGGGTTTCACAGCAGATGAGGATCCTCTGGTCGGCCGTCTACCACAATCGATAACCGATCGTAACGGTAAAGGAGAGTGGATTGCTGCAGGGTTCAATGGCATGGGAATGAGTCTATGTATAGCCAGTGGTGAGGCCATAGCTTGTCTTGTCCTAGGCCTGGATGTGTCAAGCTGGCTACCTGAGGTGTATGGTATTCAAGAAGAGCGTGTGCATAAGAATATGATGTCGAGCAAGGGCCGTGATCCAGCACTTACCGCTTCTCTTTGACAACCGAAGGACAATTCAATATCAAGGAAGGAACTGAAACAGCTTGTTAGCTAATTACCCGTACATACTTTATTGTAAGAACGTAGTTAACCTCACGAGGCCATTCCAGGCAACCTCAAGGCCGACAATCGTGGGTATCTACTGTCTCTGCTGCCATTGACACCCGTAGCTTGTCATTCACATGTGGGCCAAGTCCGACAGTACATATCACACTCGGTCAATCACATCGTCTTCTTTTGTCCGTGCGGAGTCAAGGTTGAGTTCCCCGAGTCACTCTCGATAACAAGTTAGCTGCACTCCAGGATTGTACAATCGTCGCCAGTCTTGATTGTAAGGCTTAAAAGTTCACTAGTCTTTCACAGTATGATGAGCTGGTGACAGTCAGCAACCATGTCTTTCCGGACAATGTCTTGCTTCAAACGACATCCTGCAGACCTGTGCTGAGAACTACACCAGGTACCGATTGTGTTGCGACAGGCAGCTGTGCTTCACTAATCGTGAGGCTGCGCTAAATTGCTTAGCGTGACGGCAAGGCAAACAACAACCCCGAGGCCCCGCACTGCTGGACCACTAACAATTCTTGAGCTTCTGGTCGTGTTGCATCTCATCGCATCTTATCGCATCTTATCGCATCCATCGTGTACTTTTAGTACAATCACAGTCTTGATATTCTCGACAGCACTTAGATTATAGTGGATCATCATGCCTCCCTCTGGTCTTAAAGGCATTACATCCATCCCGACACTATCCCAGCTCTACCGCACAGGCGCAGTTCTGGCATCAAAGAAGAAAGACCTACCTACACCAAACGCAGAACTTAACAACAAAATTTGTACCATCAAGTACGATATCACAAAACTCGAAGTTGATGCAATTGTCAACGCGGCCAACACGCGATTGTTAGGAGGAGGGGGTGTTGATGGAGCTATCCATAGAGCTGCTGGTCCAAAGCTTCTTGCAGAATGCCGAACTTTGAAAGGTTGCAGTACCGGCTCAGCTAAAATTACTGATGCCTATGATCTCCCATGCAAGAAGGTCATTCACGCTGTCGGTCCAATCTACGATGATGACGAAACTTCTGAGCCTCTTCTTCGTGGATGTTACCGCACTTCGCTTCAACTTGCTGTCGAGAACAACTGCAAAAGCATTGCATTCAGCGCCTTATCCACAGGTATATATGGCTATCCTAGCAAGGAAGCTTCTGTAGCTGCTCTGTCTGAGGTTAAGAAGTTCCTCGAGCGATCTGATGGACAGAAGATTGACAAGGTAATCTTTGTCAACTTCATGGACAAGGATGTCGCAGCCTACAATGAGTCCATGCCGTAAGTTCTACCTATTACGATATTGCTACTCATGTACTGATCCATCCACAGAGAAATCTTTCCTGCAGCAGGAGAAGAACACAATGAGATAGGTACGTAACTCTCTTCCCTTGTATGACGCCGCATACCCACAAAGTTCACAAATACAGACCCGAGCGAGGGCAAAATCTGATAATGCTGTCCCGATGCACAGCCCTGATAACACTACTTATATCAACTTTACAGCATTCGAGCCTACAGCAGATCAGACGGTCCAATACACTTTCACGACATCTCAACGCCGTGAACGACAAACTACACATGTCTTGCATCACCATATATTTTTGACCCGCTAACGTTACTGACGCAGAACAGCGCTTGATACATGCAATCTTGAAAAGAAAGACTCTTGGACCACGCTCCTCAGAGATTCGTTACCGGACAAGCAAGCAGCGCCGTCTAGATCGAGTCCTCAACAGCAACTGGATGCTCATCATGTCATTGCAACTCCAAGCACTACCGGAGAGGGTTCTCTCCGCTCACCCACGACCCAGTCTGAGCCCGAACGAAGAACCTCCAACATCGCCAATCGACCAGGAAGCACCGATGTCAAGCCAAACAACCTTGATGCCAGAACACACCGACCATTTAGGATTGATGAAATGGAAAGTGACAGGATCGGAGGACGAGCTGATCTCACTGACCGATCCTCCAACACCTCGAATCAATCACAAGCCGACAGCCCCGCAAA